>Ga0247740_1000073_pt1 | contig 48436 bp, 50 predicted proteins | sample UWRJL148409B2_FD_180942 | JGI IMG/M metagenome (GOLD analysis project Ga0247740, IMG submission 180942) | Plant litter microbial communities from Arlington Agricultural Research Station in Wisconsin, United States - UWRJ-L148-409B-2 | ecosystem: Environmental > Terrestrial > Plant litter >...
CGCCACCGGCTGGACGGGGGAGTGGCCCGAGTTCAAGGAGCGCTTTGCCCGGCTCCGCGAGTCCGTCGACCTCATGCGTGCACTGTGGACCGGCGACCGCGTCAACTTCGACGGCGAGTACTACAAGACGGTCGACGCGAGCATCTACGACCGCCCGAGCACCCCCATCCCCGTCTACATCGCTGCAGGCGGGCCGTTCGTCGCCCGGTATGCGGGCCGCGCGGGCGACGGCTTCATCTGCACCTCCGGCAAGGGAATGGAGTTGTACACCGAGCAGCTCATCCCGGCTGTGAAGGAAGGCGCCGAGCAGGCGTCGCGCAGCTTCGACGACATCGACCGGATGATCGAGATCAAGCTGTCGTACGACACGGACTACGACACTGCCCTCGAGAACACGAGGTTCTGGGCGCCGCTGGCGCTCTCCAAGGAGCAGAAGCACGACATCACCGACCCGATCGAGATGGAGAAGGCCGCTGACGCCCTCCCCATCGAGCAGATCGCGTCACGCTGGATCGTCGGCAACGACCCCGACGCGGTCGTCGAACAGATCAAGCAGTACACGGATGCCGGACTCAACCACCTCGTCTTCCACGCGCCGGGCCAGGACCAGCGCCGATTCCTGAAGCAGTTCGAGGAGGACCTGGCGCCGAGGCTTCGGGAGCTGTGACGTGCCGCTCAGCGAGAAGCAGGCGTTGCAGCGCTACATGAAGCTCGCGCACGAGGCGCTGCTCTGGAAGGTGGAGGGCGTCTCGGAGTACGACCTGCGGCGCCCGTTGGTCCCGACCGGCACCAACCTGCTCGGACTGGTGAAGCACGTCGCGACGGTGGAGGCGGGATACCTCGGTGACATCTTCGACCGTCCGTTCCCGGAGGTGTTCCCCTGGAACGCCGATGATGCCGAGGACAACGCCGACATGTGGGCGACCGCCGACGAGTCGAGCGAGTACATCCTGGATCTCTACCGCCGGGCTGTGGAGCATTCCAACGCGACGATCGAAGCGCTGCCGCTCGACGCTGAGGCGAGCGTGCCGTGGTGGGTGCCGGAGGCCAATCCGGTGACGCTCCACAGGATCATCGTCCACATGGTCACCGAACTGAACCGGCACCTCGGGCACGCCGACATCCTGCGCGAGATGATCGATGGCGCCGCGGGCATGCGGTCCGACGCGACCAACCTGCCGCCCGTCGACGAGCAGTGGTGGGCGGAGTACCGCGCGCGGCTCGAGCAGACGGCGCGGCGGTTTCAGTGAGCTGACTGCCGCGCACTCGTGGCGAGGAAGTACGCCGCGATCAGGAGGTAGACAGCCAGCGCGGCGAGCGGCGCGAAGAAGGCCAAGCCGGTTGCAAGCACGGTAGGGATGATCGTGAGGAGCGTTCGCCGCGCGTTGCGCCTCATGTAGTCCGTGTCAGCGACCTCGGCGAGCAGATGTGGTCGACGCACGAGTGCGCGGCTCAACGTGAACCAGGCGAGGGCGAGGATCACCGACGGCACGGCGAAGACCACGAGGGACGCGGACTGGTCGGCCAGTTCGCCGTCCCGCAGTGACGCGCCGATGAGCCGGGTAGGCCACGGCACGAGTGACACCCCCAGCAGCACGAACAGGTTGAGGATGACGATCGCGGGCTCGGCCCGCGACACGCGCGTGAACACCGAATGGTGGTGCACCCACACTCCCGCGATCGTCACGAACGCGGTGAGGTAGGCGAGGTAACTCGGCCATTCCTCGAGAAGACCCGCTGCGAACCGCCCGGGCTGTGGCACCGAGAGGTCGAGCACGAGGAGCGTGATCGCGATCGCGAAGACCGCGTCGCTGAATCCCTCGATCCGGTCAGTGTCGCTCAGTCGTGTGGCCATGGAGGCATTGTGCCGACATCCGGCCGGAAGCGGAACGTGCAGAGTGCGCAGTTTCTGGGAGTTTCCTCAGTATCGGCTCTCTAGTATCCGAGCATGGAGTTCGCCCTCGAGTTCAGCCCCGAGCTGCTCATCGCCTTTCTGACCCTGTTCGTCCTCGAGATCGTGCTGGGCGTCGACAACGTCATCTTCATCTCCATCCTCGCCGGGAAGCTGCCGGTCCACCAGCAGGCCAGGGCTCGCAACCTGGGGCTGAGCCTGGCGATGATCACGCGCATCGGGCTCCTGTTCGGCGCCTCCTGGATCATCACCCTCACCGACGACCTGTTCGCGATCGCGGGGATCGGCTTCTCGGGCCGCGATCTCATCCTCATCGGCGGTGGGCTCTTCCTGATCTACAAGGCGGTCAAGGAGATCCACCACAAGCTCGAGGGCGAGGAGGAGAGCCAGGGCGGCGGCAAGGCGACAGCGACGTTCGCCGGCACCATCGTGCAGATCCTGCTGCTCGACATCGTGTTCTCGTTCGACTCGGTCATCACCGCCGTGGGCATGGTCGACAACCTGCTCGTGATCATCGCCGCCGTTGTGCTCTCGTTCGGCATCATGCTGTTCTCGTCGAAGTACATCTTCGCGTTCGTGAACAAGCACCCGTCCGTGAAGCTGCTCGCCCTCGCGTTCCTCGTGATGATCGGGGCGTTCCTCATCGTCGACGGCTTCGGCTACCACGTCGACAAGGCGCTCATCTACGTGCCGATGGCGTTCGGCGTCGCGGTCGAGGCGCTCAACCTCGTGTACCGCGCCCGCCAGCGCAAGCGCCGCGGCGAGGTCGACCAGGCAGTGCCGCTGCGGGAGAACTACCGCGGCGGTGACGCCGCCCCCGCGAAGGCCGCGGCCGAGGGTGCCACCGACGGGTCCGTCTCGCTGTCGCGCAAGCCGGTGTCGCCGCAGTAGGAGAATAGAGCCATGACGCTCCCGCACATCGGCTACGCCGCCATGCTGGAGCGGTTCCACCCCACGAAGGCCATCGCGCTCACGCGGTACGCGGAGGCGAACGGCTTCCGCGGTGTGATGGCGGCGGACCACTTCCAGCCCTGGCTGCCGCAGCAGGGCGAGGCATCCTTCGTGTGGAACGTTCTCGGCGCTCTCGGGCAGGTGACGACGGGCGACCTCGGGACGGGGGTGACGGCACCGACGTTCCGCTGGCACCCGGCGATGGTGGCCCAGGCGTCGGCGACGCTCGGGGCGATGTACCCGGGGCGCCACTGGCTGGGGCTCGGCAGCGGCGAGGCGCTCAGCGAGCACGTGATCGGTCAGTACTGGCCCGAGGCACCGGAACGCATCAACCGCATGTTCGAGGCCGTCGAGATCATCAAGAAGCTGTTCGCCTCCGGGCTCGCGGGCAAGGACGTGCGCCACGACGGCCAGTTCTACAAGCTCGAATCGACCCGGCTGTGGACGATGCCCGAGCAAGCCCCCGACATTCTGGTAGCGGCATCCGGACCGGTAGCTGCCAAGCGCGCGGGCCGCACCGTCGACGGCCTTATCACCGAGGGCGGCCAGCTCGACCGCATCGCCCCGCTGCTGCAGCGATTCGCCGAGGGCGCGCGGGAGGCCCACCGCGACCCGAGCACACTCACCCGCGTGCTGCGGCTCAACCTGAGCTGGGCTGCCACCGACGAGGAGGCCATGGCGAACGCGTTGCGCGAGTGGCCGAACGACGGCATGCGCTTCTCGAAGAGCGACGTGCGCTCGCCGTTCGAACTCGAGCAGCTCGCGCGCCTGGTGCGCCCCGAGGACTTCGAGGGGCGGATGCTCGTGACCGCTGATCCCGATCGGCACCGAGCCCACATCCAGCAGTTCCTCGACCTGGGGTTCGACCGCATCTACCTCCACAACGCCGGCCGCAACCAGCGCGAGTGGATCGACGTGTTCGCCCGCGACGTGCTGCCGAACCTGGTGCGCTGATGCTCACGATCTTCGCCCTGCGCGGTATTCCGGAGGTTTCGCCCGGCGACGACATCGCCGCCCTAATTTCCGCCGCTCTCGATGCCGAAGCCGCAGCGAACTCCGGAGAAGCGATTCTGCGGGACGGGGACATCCTCGCCGTCACCTCCAAGATCGTGAGCAAGGCCGAGGGGCGGCTCGTGCGGGCCGACGACCGCGAGGACGCGATCACCGCCGAGACCGTGCGTGTCGTCGCGAGCCGCACCCACGCGAGGGGCGTCACCCGCATCGTCGAGAACAAGCTCGGCCTTGTGCTGGCCGCGGCCGGAGTCGACTCGAGCAACACCCCGGACGGCTACGTGCTGCTCCTTCCCGAAGACCCCGACGCGTCGGCGCGCGCCCTCGCGTCCGCGCTTCGGGAGCGCTTCGGCGTGATCGTGGGCGTCGTCATCACCGACACCCTCGGCCGCCCCTGGCGTGAAGGGCAGGCGGATGCGGCGATCGGGGCTGCGGGCATCCGTGTGCTCGACGACCTCCGCGGCAGCGACGACGCGAACGGGCGAAGGCTCGACGCGACCGTGGGTGCCACCGCCGACGAGATCGCCTCGGCGGCCGACTTGGTGAAGGGCAAATCGAGCGGGCTGCCCGTGGCCATCGTGCGCGGACTCGCCCATGTCGTCGGCGACCTCGACCTGCCTGGGGCGAGGATGCTCGTGCGCCCGTCCGCCGACGACATGTTCCGTCTCGGCACGCAGGAGGCCTGGGACGAGGGCTACGAGGCCGGGCTGCGGGCCGCACCGTAGTTGTCCACAGGGATAGTCCAAACGGCTCGGGCGTCCCTAGTATCAGGGCATGGCTCAAGTACTGCTCTCCGTGGCGACGCTCGCGCTCATGATCTTCGCCCTCGTCGACATCATCACCTCCGACAACTGGCGGATCCGCTACCTGCCCAAGTTCGCGTGGGCACTTCTGGTGATCTTCCTTCCGCTCATCGGGTCGATCCTGTGGCTCATCCTCGGCAAGGAGCGGCGGGCACCCACGGTGCTCGGCAGCTTCGGCGACGCGAGGCGGGAGAAGACGGTTCCGCAGTACTCGAGCACCGAGTCCGAGCTGGCGGCGGTGGAGCGGGAGATCGCGTTCCACGAGAAGCAGGCGGAGATCCGCAGGCTCGAGGCGAAACTCGACGCGAAGCGCAAGGGCGCGGAACCAAACACGTGAGCTTTCCGCAGCGAACTCCCAGCGTGACCTATTCGTTACCCATGGCAGACTCATAGCGTGTCGAACCTCGAAATGAAGCACGACGACGTGCCACTGGATAACGGTGGGCCCCTGGCCTATGACGCGTTCCATGCCAAGGCCCAAGCGATCCTCTCCACGGTCGAGACGGTGATCGACGGCAAGCGCGACGCGGTCGAGATGGCGCTCACGGTCCTCCTCGCGGAGGGGCACCTCCTCATCGAGGACGTCCCCGGTGTCGGCAAGACGATGCTCGCGCGGGCGCTGGCACGCTCGATCGACTGCTCGGTGTCGCGCATCCAGTTCACGCCCGATCTGCTGCCCGCCGACATCACCGGCGTCTCGGTCTACAACCAGGCGGAGCGCGTCTTCGAGTTCAAGCCCGGCCCGATCTTCGCCAACATCGTGATCGGTGACGAGATCAACCGCGCAAGCCCGAAGACGCAGTCCGCGATGCTCGAGAGCATGGAGGAGCGGCAGGTCACCGTCGACGGCCGCAGCTACGAGCTCGCCACCCCGTTCATCGTCGTCGCCACCCAGAACCCCATCGAGATGGAGGGCACGTACCCGCTGCCCGAGGCTCAGCGCGACCGCTTCATGGCCCGCATCTCCATGGGCTACCCCGATGCCGCGGCCGAGCTCGCCATGCTCCGACAGCGCGCCACCTCCAGCCCTCTCGACGCTGTGCGCCCGGTCGTCGACGCGAGAGAACTGGCGCGGATGATCGCGACAGCCCGTTCCGTCTACGCGAGCCGTGCCGTGGAGCAGTACGCGGTCGCCATCGCCCAGGCCACCCGCGAGGACAGGGACCTCAGGCTCGGCGCGAGCCCCCGTGCCACCCTGCAGCTTCTGCGCGCCGCGAAGGCCCGCGCCGCCCTCGACGGCCGCGAGTTCGTGCTGCCCGATGACATCGATGCCCTGGCGATCCCGGTGCTCGGTCACCGTCTGATCGCCACTCGCCGGGCGGGAGCAGGGTCGTCCGTGCTCACCGGGGGGAGCGTCGCCGACATCGTCGCCCGCATCATCGCCGACACCCCGGTGCCGATCAGCGCATCGTCCTAGGCGGAACGCGACCATGAAAGACCGCCGCGCGCGAGTCGGCCTCACGCGTCGGGGTGTGTTCTTCCTGCTCGCCTCCCTCACCGCGTCGATCGGTGCCTACGCTCTCGGGCTGCGCGAATTGCTGTACGTCGCGGTCCTGCTCGCGGGGCTCCCCATCGGCGCACTGCTGCTGGTGTGGGTCGCCCGCCCACGGCTGTCAGTGGCGCGCAGCTTCAGCCCGCACATCCTCGAAGCGGGCGCGACGGCGAACGTCACGATGCACGTCAAGAACCAGGCGTTCCGGCGCAGCGCGCGGTCGCGGTGGCGGGACACCCTGCCGTGGCGCCCGGGGAGCACCCCGGACTCCGAGCTTCCCGCCCTCCAGCCCCGCGGTGCGAGGTTCGCCGGTCGGGGCAACTCAGTGGACCTGCACTACGAGCTCCGTCCGCCGCGCCGAGGGGTATTCTCCATCGGACCGCTCAACGTGGATGTCGCGGACGCGTTCGGACTCGCCCAGAGCTCGTTGACGGCGGGACTACCGCAGCCCATCGTCGTCACCCCGGAGGTGGTCATGCTTCCGGCCACGGGCCTGACCGCGTCCGCGGGGGACGGCGAAGCACGCCTCGTCCAGCGACGGTCATCCGGCGACGAGGACGACTCGATGACCCGCGAGTACCGTGCGGGCGACGCGATGCGCCGAGTGCACTGGCGCGCGACCGCCCGCCACGGCGATCTCATGGTGCGGCAGGAGGAGCAGCGCAGCCTGCCCGAGGCGCGCATCATCATCGACACCCGGCGGAGCGGGTACCGCGATACTTCGGAGGAGACCGGCGAGGAGTCGGAGAGCGACTCGTTCGAGTGGGCCGTGCGCATGCTCGCCTCCGTCGCGGTGCACTTGCGTCGCGCGGGGTTCCTCGTGCAGATCGTGGAGACCGGGCCGGCGCAGCTCCCGGCCCTCGGCCGCGAGCGCCAGCGGGCCTGGGGCGAGGAGGAGTTCCTCGTGGGCCTCGCGTCGTTCGGTCTCGTGGAGGACCCCAAGCACGCCGACCCGCGCACCAAGCGCGGGGCACCGACCGTCGCGATCGTGGGAAACCCCGATCCCGCCACCCTCGACTGGCTCGTGAGCCAAGGGGTCGGCGGGGACGTTTCGGTGGCGTTCATGGTGCAGAACGTGTCGTCCGTCGACGTGATCAACCGCTCGTTCGGCGTCGACCGCGCGCCGATGGGCGTGGGGGAGCGGCTCGCCAACGCGGGCTGGCTCGTGGTGCCGGTGCGAGCCGACGACGACCACGCCGCGGCGTGGGAAGCGGTCGTCTACGAGACAGGGCGGTCGCGTGCAGGAGCGTAGGCGCACCGGTCGTGCTCGGCAGTCGGCGCCCGTCGAGCGGACTCGTGGTCTCGACTGGCTGACGAGCGGCCTGTTGCTCGTGGCGGTCGGCACCTCGGCCGCGTCCCTCAGCAGCATCCTCACTGACATCCAGTGGTGGTTCGTCATCATGGCGGTGGCGGCGATCGTGCTCGCGGCCGGTGCCACCGTCCGCTCCTTCACGAAGCACCGGGCATGGGGCTCACTCGGCTCCGCGGTGGCCGCAGTGGCGACCATCACCCTCTTCTTCGACCCCGGGTCGGCGATCCTGGGTGTGATCCCGACCTTCGACACCTTCGGGTCGTTGCACGAGCTCGAGGTCGCAGGATCGCTGTCGATCGCGAACCAGGGCGTCCCCGCGGACGCCGATCGGGGCATCGTCTACCTGCTGTGCATCGGCGTCGCCGCGATCTGCGTGGCACTCGACCTGCTCGCCCTCACCGTGCGGGTGCCCGCGCTCGCCGGAGTGCCGTTGCTCGTGCTCCTGCTCGTGCCGAGCCTGGTCAACCCGACGCTCGACGACGGTCTGTTCTTCGCGCTCACCGCCGCCGCGTACGTGGGCGTGCTCCTGGTGCGCTCCCGGCCAGCGACCCGCTCGGCGGGGATCGGCATCGCTGCGGTCGCGGTCGTGGTCGCCCTCATCGTGCCGCTCGGACTGCCGGGCGTTACGGCGCCCGCGGGCTCCCAGAACGGGCCGAGCGGTGGAGCGTCGGGAATCAACCCGCTCCTCAACCTCGGCGAGGACCTCCGCCGGGGCGACCCCTCGCTCGCCATCACCTACGTCACGAGCGAACCCGGCGGGGTGTACCTGCGGCTCACCGCGCTCGACGACTTCACGGGGGACGCGTGGCAGCCGAGTTCGACGGAGGTGATCCCGGGCAACGACGTCGACGAGATCGGGGCGGTTCCGGGGCTCGGGCCCGACGTGCGGACATCCTCGGCGACGAGCGACATCACGGTTGCCGACATCACCACGCGCTGGTTGCCGGTGCCGTACGCCCCCACCAGCATCCGTGGCCTTGACGGCGTGTGGGGGTGGGAGCCGGATGCGCTCGCGATCCGCACCGAGAGCTCGAACGCGCGCGGTCAGGAGTACAGCGTCAGCAGCCTCACCATCTCGCCGTCGATCGACCAGTTGACCGCTGCCGGTACCACCGTCGAACCCGGGCTGGAGCGCGACCTGGCCGTGCCTGAGGATCTCCCGGCGATCGTCGCGGAGACCGCGCTCGAGGTCGTCGGCGCCGCAGCCACCAACTACGACAAGGCGCTCGCGCTGCAGTCCTACTTCCGCAGCGACGAGTTCACGTACTCGGAGGAGGCGCCCGTCGAGAACGACTACGACGGCTCCGGTGCGAGTGTGCTCGGGGAGTTCCTCGACGCCAGGTCCGGCTACTGCGTGCACTTCTCCTCGGCCATGGCGGCGATGGCCCGAACGCTGGGTATTCCGGCGCGCGTGATCGTCGGGTTCACCCCGGGGGACTCGTCCATCGTCGCGGGCGGCGGAGACACCGAGTACCGCGTGACCACCCACAACCTGCACGCCTGGCCTGAGCTGTACTTCGCGGGCATCGGCTGGGTCCGCTTCGAACCCACGCCCGGCCGCGGGTCCCCGCCCGAGTTCGCGCCCCTGGCTGCCGACGACCCGGCCACCCCCGACGTCGACGAGTCGGTGCCGGTGCCGACCACCACCGACGCACCGGTACCGACCACCGCGCCGACCGCTCCTCCCGGCGACGAGCCCGCCCCGAGCGCGACCCCCGAAGCGGGCACGGATGCCACGCGCACCCAGCTCCCGTGGTGGTGGAGCGTTGTGGCGGCGCTGGTGATCCTCCTCCTGGCCCCGGCGGTGGTGCGGGGCATCCGTCGGGCCCGTCGCCTCGGTGCGGCGTCCCGGGGGTCTGCGACCGCGGCCTGGGACGAGCTGCGCGACACCGCCGACGACCTCGGCCTCGCGACGACCGCGACCCGCACCCCGCGCCAGCTCTCCGACGATCTCGGGCCCCACTTGGACGACCGCGGGAAGGCGGCGCTCGTGCGACTCCGTGTTGCGCTCGAGGCGGAGGCGTTCGCCGGACGGCCGGGCACTCTCGACACCCGCGACGTGTCGGCCGTCACGTGGTCGCTCCGCCGCAAGGCCGGCCCGCTCCGGTCGGCCGTCGCCCTGCTCCTACCCCGCTCGCTGTTCGCCCGGTGGCTGCCCGAGCCCTCTACGCCAGCGGACTGAAGGCGAGCACGATGCCGCCCGTGACCGGGTTGGTGAGCACGGTCGCCTCCACCCCGTAGACCTCGCGCAGCAGCTCCGACGTGAGGGTGGCCGCGGTCGGACCGGCGGCGACCACCCGTCCGGCGCGGAGCACGATCACGTGGTCGGCGTAGGTCGCGGCGAGACCGAGGTCGTGCAGGGCGGCGAGCACGGTCATCCCGCCCGCCGCGAGGCTGCGCAGCAGTGCGAGCGCCGCGAGCTGCGCGCTGATGTCGAGGTGGTTGGTGGGCTCGTCGAGCAGGAGAAGCGACGGCTCCTGCGCGAGCGCGCGGGCGAGCATCACCCGTTGTCGCTCCCCGCCCGAGAGGCTCGCGAACTCACGTGGGGCGAACCCGCCCATGCCGGTGGCGTCGAGGGCACTCGCGACGATCGCAGCGGAATCGGCGGTCTCGTCGCGCCAGAGCGACTGGTGGGGGAGTCGCCCGAGCCCCACGACGGAGGCCACGGTCATGGCGGTCTCTGTCGAGGCATCCTGCTCGACGAAGGCGACGAGCCGCGCCCGTTCCCTGCGCGGGGCACCGAGAAGATCGATGCCGTCGAACGTGACATCCCCGGAGTCGGGGCGGTGCACAGCGGCGAGGGTGCGCAGGAGTGTGCTCTTCCCGGCGCCGTTCGGGCCGACCAGCGCGGACACGCTACCGCTGGGTACTGTGCAGTCGATGCCGTCGATAAGGAGGGTACCGCCCGCGCTGATGCTGATGCGGGAGCCGGCGAGACTCATGTCTCACTCCGACGACGGGAGAGCAGCAGGGCGAACAGAGGAGCGCCGATGATCGCCGTGACGATGCCGACCGGGAGTTCGCGCGGATCGAAGAGACTGCGTGCCGCGGTGTCTGCCCACAGCAGGAAGATGGCACCGACCAGCGCGCTGAGCGGGAGGAGTGCGCGGTGGCCGGGCCCGACGAGTAGCCGCACGGCGTGGGGGAGGATGAGCCCGACGAAGCCGATCGATCCGCTCACGGAGACCATCGCGCCGGTGAGCAGGGCCGTCGCCGCGAGCAGCCCCCATCGCGTGGCCGACACGTTCACGCCGAGTGACGCGGCCGAGACATCCCCGAAGGCGAAGGCGTCGAGCACGCGGCCGGTGAGCATGATCGGGATGCCCGCCACGACGAGTGCAACGACCGCGATCGCCACGGCGGGCCAGCGTGCGCCGGCGAGGGAACCGAGGAGCCAGCCGAGGATCTCGCGGTAGGAGTCGCCCGTCGCGGTCCAGAAGATGATGAGGCTCGTGATCGCTCCCGCGAGTGACGACACCGCCAGTCCCGCCAGAACGGTGCGGGTGGGAGTGATCGCGCCGAGCGAGCTCGCGAGCGCGAGGGTGAGCACGAGGGCGACCATCGCGCCGAGGAACGCCGCCGCAGGTAGGAGCAGCGAGACACCCAGGATCACCACACTGACCGCGCCGAGCGACGCCCCCGACGAGAGTCCGAGGAGGTACGGATCGGCGAGCGGGTTGCGGGTGATCGCCTGCATCACCGCTCCGGCAATGGCGAGCCCCGCACCCACGGCGGCGGCCGTGAGCACGCGCGGAAGCCGGATCTCCCACACGATGCCGTCCCTCAGCAGCGGCAGGGGCGACGTGCCGAAGCCGAGGTGGCTGCCGATCGAGCCCCACACCTCGCCGAACGTGATGTCCGCAGGGCCGATCGTCACGGCGACGACGATCGACGCGACGAGCGCGATGGCGAGCAGCAGCCCGATCAGCGCCGGTCGGCGCCTAGCCATCGAGCTCCGCGATCTGCTGCGACAGGGATGCCGCGGCCTCGACGGTGCGTACGCCCGCCTCGCTCGATGCGAACGGGAGCACGAGGTAGCGCTTGTTCACAACTGCGTCGAGCGCGGCGGTGGCGGGGTTGCTCTCGAGCACGCCGATCTTCTTGTCGACGGAACTCCAGCTCGCGTCGATCAGCACGATGAAGTAGGGGTTCGCGTCGACGACGGCCTCCCAGCCGAGCGGCGCCCAGGTGGCCTTGACGTCGGCCGCGATGTTCTCGAGGCCCACCGTCTCCATGACGAGCTCGGGAGCACCGATCCCGGCTCCCGAGTACGGTGTGTCCGAGCCGGACGAGTACCAGAACGCTGTCCGCCCATCGCCGGTCTTGTCGATGGAGTCGAGGGTCTCCTGCTGGGCGGCGAGGAGCTCGCTCGGGTCGACGCGGAAGATCGACGCGACCTGCGCGATATCGCCGAACACGTCGTCGAAAGTGAGCTTCACGGGCTGGTCCGCGCTCTGGCAGGCCGAGGGGGAGACGTAGGAGTTCACGCCGAGGGTGGCGAGCTCCGGACGGGCGCCGGCGGAGTCCGCGGAGAAAGCCGACTCCCAGCCCGAGTAGACCAGGTCGGGCTGCTGTTCGAGCACTACCTCTTCGCTCGGGATCTTGTCGGAGACGGAGACGAGGGATGCGGCATCCTTCGCCCATTCGTCGGGGACCGGTCCGTCCTGGAACGCAGTGCCGACGATGCGGTCACCGAGGCCGAGCGCGAGCAGCATCTCGGTGGAGGTCGACTTGATGGTGATGACGCGTTCCGGTGCGGTGTCGAACGTGACCTCGGTACCGCAGTTCTGCACGGTCACAGGGGCGTCGACGGAAGGAGTGGGGCTGGGCGCTGCCGAGGTCGACGTGGCGCATCCGGCGAGGGCGAGCGTGCTGAGAAGGACGAGGGGAAGAGTGCGGGTGAGCGTGGGCAAAGGGGCCTCCGTGGGCAGGGCTGTGGTGTCGGGGAACGACCTGCCGCCCCAACTCGTGGGCAGCACACCACGCCATACACGGCGCACGGGTCTGTATCTGCCCAGTCTATTTACGCGATGGTCACAAACAGAAACAATGGGGAAACGTTCGCCCTCGAAGATGAGGGTCTAGCCCGGAGGTACCGCATGACCGTCGTAAGAGCCGCCATCACCCAGACCACGTGGACTGGCGACAAGGAATCGATGATCGCGAAGCACGAGCAGTTCGCTCGCGACGCGGCCGCTGACGGGGCGCAGGTCATCTGCTTCCAGGAGCTGTTCTACGGCCCCTACTTCGGCATCACCGAGGACAAGAAGTACTACCGCTACGCCGAGCCCGCCGACGGCCCCATCGTGCAGCGCTTCGCCGCGCTCGCCAAGGAGCTGGGAATCGTCATGATCCTGCCCATCTACGAGGAGGACATCACCGGGGTGTACTACAACACCGCCGTCGTGGTGGAGTCGGACGGCACGATCCTCGGCAAGTACCGCAAGCACCACATCCCGCACCTCGACCGCTTCTGGGAGAAGTTCTACTTCCGCCCCGGAAACATGGGCTACCCCGTGTTCAACACCTCGGTCGGCAAGATCGGTCTCTACATCTGCTACGACCGGCACTTCCCCGAGGGATGGCGCGAGCTCGGCCTCAACGGAGCGCACATGGTCTTCAACCCCAACGCGACCAAGCCCGGCCTGTCGAACAGGCTGTGGGAGGTAGAGGGTCCCGCCGCCGCGGTCGCCAACGGCTATTTCGTGCTGCAGCCCAACCGCGTCGGCCGTGAGGACAACGAGTACGGCGACCTCGCCGTCGACTTCTACGGCACCAGCCAGGTGATCGACCCGCGCGGCAACTTCGTGGGCGAGCGCGGTTCGGGCGAGACCGAGGAGATCCTCATCCGCGACCTCGAGATGGACATGGTGCAGGAGATGCGCGACGACTGGCAGTTCTACCGCGACCGCCGCCCCGAGTCGTACACGAGCATCCCCAAGCCGTAGCACTACCGAAGGATCCACGAACATGGCAAAGACGCTCATCAAGAACGGCACCGTCGTCACCGCGACCGGTCGCTCGCTCGCCGACGTGCTCATCGACGGCGAGACCATCGCGGCGGTGCTCGCGCCCGGGTCGAGCCTGCTCGGCTTCGACGTGGCGGCCAACGTCGACACGGTCATCGATGCCGCGGGCAAGTACGTGATCCCGGGCGGCGTCGACGCGCACACCCACATGGAGCTGCCGTTCGGCGGCACCGCGGCTTCGGACACGTTCGAGACGGGCACCCGCGCGGCCGCCTGGGGAGGCACGACTACGATCATCGACTTCGCGGTGCAGACCTACGGCCAGCGGGTGATGGACGGACTCGCGACGTGGCACCAGAAGGCCGCGGGCAACTGCGCGATCGACTATGCGTTCCACCAGATCATCGGCGACGTGACCGACGACTCGCTGCAGGCGATGCGCGCGCTGCCCGACGAGGGCATTTCGAGCTTCAAGCTGTTCATGGCCTACCCGGGCGTCTTCATGTCCGACGACGCGCAGATCTTCAAGGCGATGCAGGTCTCCGCCGACACCGGCATGATGACGATGATGCACGCGGAGAACGGCCCCGTCATCGACGTCATGGTCAAGCAGCTGCTCGCCCAGGGCAAGACCGACCCCTACTACCACGGCGTCGCGCGCGCCTGGCAGATGGAGGAGGAGGCCACCCACCGCGCGATCATGCTCGCGAACCTCACGGGCGCGCCGCTGTACGTCGTGCACGTGAGCGCGAAGCAAGCCGTCGAGCAGCTCGCCGCCGCCCGCGACATCGGGCAGAACGTGTTCGCCGAGACCTGTCCGCAGTACCTGTTCCTTTCGCTGGAGGAGCAGCTCGGGTCATCCAGTGACGAGTGGGGCAGTTTCGAGGGCGCCAAGTGGGTGTGCTCCACCCCGCTGCGCTCGAAGGAGGAGGGCCACCAGCACGCGATGTGGCAGAGCCTGCGCACGAACGACGTGCAGATGGTCTCCACCGACCACTGCCCGTTCTGCATGAAGGGCCAGAAGGACCTCGGTCTCGGCGACTTCTCCAAGATCCCCAATGGAATCGGCTCGGTCGAGCACCGCATGGACCTGCTCTACCAGGGCGTGCTCGACGGGCAGATCACTCTGGAGCGCTGGGTGGAGATCACCTCCACGACGCCCGCACGGATGTTCGGGCTCTACGGCAAGAAGGGTGTCATCCAGCCCGGGGCCGACGCCGACATCGTCGTGTACGACCCGAACGGCCACACCTCCATCGGGTACGGCAAGACCCACCACATGAACATGGACCACTCCGCCTGGGAGGGATTCGAGATCGACGGTCACGTCGACACCGTGCTCTCGCGCGGCAAGGTCGTGGTCGACGACAACCAGTACCTCGGCGCCAAGGGTGACGGCCGGTTCGTCAAGCGCGGCCTCTCGCAGTACCTGATCTAGGAAGACGGCTTTTCATGGAATTCGGAGCAGTCCTCCAGACCAACCCGCCCGCGTCGCGGACCGTGCACCTCGCCAAGCTGGCGGAGCAGTACGGATTCGAGTACGTGTGGACGTTCGACTCGCACCTGCTCTGGCAGGAGCCGTACGTGATCTACAGCGCGATCCTCGCAGAGACCAACCGGGTCATCGTCGGCCCCATGGTGACGAACCCCGCGACGCGTGACTGGACGGTCACGGCATCCGTGTTCGCCACTCTCAACGAGATGTACGGCAACCGCACGGTGATCGGCATCGGCCGCGGCGACTCAGCGGTGCGCGTGACGAACGGTGCGCCCACCACGCTCAAGACGCTGCGCGAGTCGATCCACGTGATCCGCGAGCTGGCGAACTCCCGCTCGGTCGAGTACAACGGCGCCCAGTTGCAGTTCCCGTGGTCGAAGGGCTCCGAGGTCGAGGTGTGGGTCGCCGCGTACGGGCCGCTCGCCCTCAAGCTCACGGGAGAGGTGGGCGACGGCTTCATCCTGCAGCTGGCCGACCTCGACATCGCGGAGTGGATGATCAAGACCGTTCGGGATGCCGCGGAAAAAGCGGGGCGCGACCCGATGGCGATCAAGTTCTGCGTCGCCGCTCCCATGTACATCGGCACCGACGTCGAGCACATGCGCAACCAGACGCGGTGGTTCGGCGGCATGGTGGGCAACCACGTGGCCGACATCGTCGCGAAGTACGGCGAGGGCTCGAACGTGCCCAAGGCCCTGACCGACTACATCAAAGCGCGCGAGGGCTACGACTACAACCAGCACGGTCTGGCGGGCAACACGCACGCCGATTTCGTGCCCGACGAGATCGTGGACCGCTTCTGCGTGCTCGGCACCGCGGAGCAGCACATCGAGAAGCTCAAGGCGCTCAAGGAGCTCGGCGTCGACCAGTTCGCCGGTTACCTCCAGCACGACAACAAGGAGGAGACGCTCCGCCAGTACGGCGAGATCGTCATGCCCGCCCTCCGTGACCACATCGTCGCGAAGGCATGACGAGGCAACGCGCAGCCGTTCTCTGGGGAGTACTGGGCGTACTCGCCGTCATGGTCGCCTGGGAGCTCTACAAGTTCCTCGGCCCGTCCGAGGGCTTCGTCGTCGGTGCGGTCGCGGGTGAGACCGGCTCCGGTGTCATGCTGCTCCCGCGCACCAATGACCGCGCGATGCCCCACATCTGGGACATGGTCGCGCGCCTCTTCCAGTCCGCGAGCGGCGGGAACACACCGCCCCTCATCGTCCCGGTGCTCACCGCCGCCCTCACCACGCTCGGCATCGCCGCTGTCGGGTGGCTCATCGGCGTGATCGTCGGCGCGCTCCTCGGGCTCGTCATGCAGCGCTGGCGCCTCGCCGAGTGGGGTCTCCTGCCCTGGATCGTGGTGAGCCAGACGGTGCCCCTCATCGCCTTCGCTCCGCTCATCGCCAGCATCGGCACGCAGGTCGACCGCGCCGGTACCATTCCGTGGCCGCAGTGGCTCTCCGTCGCGATCATCGCGTCGTACCTCTCGTTCTTCCCCGTCGCGGTCGGCGTACTCCGGGGTCTCGAGGCTCCCGACCGAATCCACCTCGACCTGATGCGCACCTACGCGGCCGGGTACTGGCCGACGCTGTTCCGCCTGCGCATCCCCGCCTCCGTTCCGCACCTGCTTCCGGCCCTCCGGCTCGCGGCAGCGAGCGCGGTCGTCGGTGCGGTGGTGGCCGAGGTGTCCATCGGGATGCGCGGCGGTATCGGCAGGATGCTCATCCAGCTGGCCGGGCAGGGCTCGAGCGACCCGGCCGCACCGTGGGGGCCGACGTTCGGCTCCATCGCCCTCGGACTCGTCGCGGCGGGCTCCGTCGCACTGATCGGCGTGGGCCTCAAGAACTACCGCAGGGGAGAAGCAACAGCATGACTGACACCACACTCGCAGTGCGGGCATCCGGGGTCGGCAAGGTCTTCCCGACCAAGGCCGGCGACGTCGTCGCCCTCACCGGCGTCGAGCTCACCGTCGAGGCCGGCGAGTTCGTCTCCCTCATCGGCCCCTCCGGCTGCGGCAAGTCCACACTGCTGCGGCTCATCGCCGACCTCGACCCGGCTTCGTCCGGCGAACTCGAGATCTTCGGCAAGCCCGCCCGCCAGGCCCGCATCGACCAGGACTACGGCATCGCCTTCCAGCAGGCGGGCCTGCTGCCTTGGCGCACCGTGGGTGGGAACATCGCGCTCCCGCTCGAGTTGCACGGCATGGCGAAGACGGCCCGCGCCGCACGGGTCGCCGAGCTTGCCGAGCTCGTGGGGCTCTCCGACTTCGTCGACCGCTATCCCGACCAGCTCTCCGGCGGCATGCAGCAGCGCGTGGCCATAGCCCGTGCGCTCGCCGAGCAGCCACGACTGCTGCTCATGGACGAGCCGTTCGGCGCCCTCGACGAGATGACCCGCGAATACCTGCAGGGCGAGCTCACGCGCATCGCAGCGGAGACCGGTGCCGCCGTCGTCTTCGTCACCCACTCGATCCCCGAGGCGGTGTTCCTCTCCGACCGCGTCGTAGTCATGAGTCCGCGTCCCGGCCGGATCACGGACATCCTCACCACGGGTCTCGGCACCGTGCGCGACGACGGCCTGCGCGAGTCGCCGGCCTACTTCGAGCGGGTCACCGCGGTGCGTGAAGCGCTCCACGGCGCGCCCGTGGAGCGGGCGAACGAGCGATGAGTACCTATGTCGACACCCGGACCCCACCTCCGTGGGTTCGAGTCGTCGCGCCGGTCGCCGTGGGGGCGACCATCCTCGCTGTCTGGATCCTCATCGTCGACGTGCTCCACATCGCTCCGCGGGCGCTCCCGAGCCCCATCGCGGTAGTCGAGCAGATGGTGCTGCACGCAGACATCATCCTCGAAGACATGGGGATCACCGCGACCAACGCTCTTATCGGCCTCGGGGTCGGCACCATCGTCGCGATCGTCCTGGCCGCCCTCGCCGCGACCTTCCGGCCAATCGACGGGATGCTCGCGCCGCTGGTCGCCGCGATCGCCGTCGTTCCCATCGTCGCGGTGACGCCGATCCTCAACACCATGTTCGGCGCCTCGAGCCAGTTCGGGCGGGAGGCGGTCGCGGGCATCGCGGCGTTCGTGCCGGTGTTCGTGAACGTGCTGCGCGGACTGCGGCAGACCCGCCCCGTGCACCGCGACCTGCTGCGGGCGTCGGGGGCCACGGGCATCCAGACGTTCAGGGTGCTGACGCTGCCAACGGCCCTGCCCTACCTGGTGACCGGCGTGCGCATCGCGAGCTCCATCGCGGTCATCGCCGCTCTGGTCGCCGAGTACTTCGGCGGCCCGGCCGACGGCATCGGCACCGCGATCGCCACCTACGCGAAGTCCGGGTACGCCGCGCTCGCCTTCGCCTACGTCGCCGGCGGTATCGCCATCGGCCTCGCCCTCTTCCTCGTCACGTCGCTCCTCGAGCGACTCGTGACGAGGCGATCGCCGGTCTGACCGGCACCCTGCACCAACCACACGAAAGGAACAGCACATGAGACACAGCATCAGGCGTGCACTGACCCTCGCCTCCGTGGCGACCGTCAGCGCCATCGCGCTCGCCGCGTGCTCGGCCCCCGCGGCCGACAGCGGTACCGACTCGGGCGACTTCGAGCCGATCACCTCGATCAAGCTGCAGCTGCAGTGGCTGCCGCAGGCGCAGTTCGCGGGCTACTACGTCGCTCTCGACCAGGGCTACTTCGAGGAGGAGGGCTTCGACGACGTCGAGATCATCCCCTCGGGCGGTGACATCGTTCCGCAGGACGCCCTGGTCGCGGGTGACGTCGACTTCGCCGTCGCGTGGGTCCCCAAGGTCCTCGGTACCCTCGAGGCCACGGGCGCCGAGCTCACCGACATCGCGCAGGTCTTCCAGAAGTCCGGCACCCTGCAGGTGTCGTACAAGGGCGATGGCCTCGACACGGTCGCAGGCTTCGAGGGCAAGCGAATCGGTTCGTGGGGCTTCGGCAACGAGTGGGAGATCTTCGCTGCCATGGCTGCCGACGACCTCGACGCGTCGTCGGTCTCCATCACCACGCAGGACTTCAGCATGAACGCGCTCATCGACGGCGACGTCGACGCGGCTCAGGCGATGACCTACAACGAGTGGGCGCAGATCCTCGAGACCGTCAACCCCGCCACGGGCGAGCTGTACCAGCCCGAGGACTTCGACGTCGTCTCATACGAGGACACCGAGGGCGCCATGCTCCAGGACGCCCTCTGGGCCGACACCGCTCGCCTCGAGGACCCGGCCTACGCCGACGCAACGGTCCGCTTCCTCAAGGCAGTCACCAAGGGCTGGCTCTACGCCCGCGACAACCCCGAGGACGCGGCGGCCATCGTCTACGACGCAGCGATCAACGCCGAGGCGGCCTTCCCGGTCGGCCCGGTGCACCAGCTGTGGCAGATGAACGAGGTCAACAAGCTGATCTGGACGGGCGCCGACTTCGGCGTCGTCGACTCCGCAGCCTGGGCCAAGACGGTCAAGGGCGCACTCGCGGCGGTCAACCAGGACGGCCTCAACCTCATCACCGCGGAGCCCGCGGACTCGGCGTACTCGAACGAGTACATCGAGAAGGCGCTCGCCGAGCTGGCGGACGAGGGCGTGGACGTGAGCGGGGAGTACACCCCGATCGACGTCGTGCTCACCGAGGGCGGCCAGTAGGGCTAGTTTCAGGCACGCTATACAGTGAGCGGGTGGCCGGTTCGCCGGCCACCCGCTCCACTTTTCCAAAGGAACAGAACCATGACTTCAGAAGACGGCCAGCTCGCCTACGACCTCGACCGCGCCCACGTGTTCCACTCGTGGTCGGCCCAGGGATCCCTGACCCCGTTCGTCATCGCCGGAGGCTCGGGCAGCACGGTGTGGGACTACGACGGCCGCAACTTCCTCGACTTCTCGAGCCAGCTCGTCAACACGAACCTCGGTCATCAGCACCCTGCCGTCATCAGCGCGATCAAGGCCCAGGCGGACATCCTCGCCACCGTCGCCCCCGCGCACGGCAACTTGGCGCGCGGTGAGGCCGCCAAGCGCATCATCGCGAAGGCCGACGCCCACTTCAACAAGGTCTTCTTCACCAACGGCGGTGCAGACGCCAACGAGAACGCGATCAGGATGGCCAGGCTCACGACCGGGCGCGACAAAGTGCTCTCCACGTACCGCAGCTACCACGGCAACACCGGTGGGGCGATCGTCGCGACAGGTGACTGGCGTCGAATTCCCAACGAGTACTCGCGCGGCCACGCGCACTTCTTCGGGCCGTTCGAGTACCGCTCGGAGTTCTGGTCGACCAGCCCGGAGCAGGAGAGCGAGCGCGCCCTCCAGCACCTCGAGCGCGTCATCCAGTCGGAGGGCGCGAGCGGCATCGCCGCGATCCTCATGGAGACCGTGCCCGGCACCGCCGGTGTGCTCGTGCCTCCGCCCGGGTACCTGGAGGGCGTCCGGGCGCTGTGCGACAAGTACGGCATCATCCTGATCTTCGACGAGGTCATGTGCGGCTTCGGCCGCACGGGCGAGTGGTTCGCCTGGCAGGGGATCGACGGCGGTGTCACGCCCGACCTCGTGACGTTCGCGAAGGGCGTCAACTCGGGCTACGTGCCGACGGGCGGAGTGCTCATCTCGGAGTCGATCGCCAACGAGTTCGAGTCGCAGGTATTCCCCGGCGGGCTCACCTACTCGGGCCACCCCCTCGCGATGGCCTCCATTGTCGGCGCCCTGGACGCGATGACCGACGAGAAGGTCATCGAGAACGCCAGGACCATCGGCACCGACCACCTCGCTCCCGGCCTGGCGGAACTCGCTGAGAAGCACCCCATCATCGGCGAGGTGCGCGGTCTCGGTGTGTTCTGGGCCCTCGACCTCGTCGACGACCGCGAGAGCCGCCAGCCGGTCTCCGGTGGCGTGATCATCCAGGTCAAGAAGGCCCTCATGGACCGCGGGCTTCTTCCGTTCGCCGCGGACAACCGCATTCACGTCGTACCGCCGTGCATCGTGACGCCCGATGAGGTCGCCCAGGCCCTCGCGATCTACGACGAGGCGTTCACCGAGGTGGAGGCGGCGCTCTAGGGCCCTACCTGTGTCGCCCGTTCGGGGGGTACTCTGAGGGTCCATGCAGATATCTGAAGATTCTTCGTCGGCCGGGCGGCCGATCCGTACGCCCGATCAGCGTCTGCGGATCTTCGTGAGCTCGACCCTCGTGGAACTCGCGGGGGAGCGCGCCGCCGTGCGCGAAGCGGTCGAGAGCCTGCGCCTCGCGCCCGTGATGTTCGAGCTCGGAGCGCGACCGTACCCGCCGCGTGACCTCTACCGCGCCTACCTGGCGCAGAGTGACGTGTTCGTCGGCATCTACTGGCAGAGCTACGGCTGGGTCGCTCCCGACGAGGAGATCTCGGGCTTGGAGGACGAGTACCGACTCGCGACGGGGATGCCCCGGCTCCTGTACGTGAAACGACCCGCTCCCGACCGTGAGCCGCGACTCGACGGGCTCCTCGACCGCATCCGACGCGACGACCACTCCTCCTACAAGGCCTTCTCGACGGTGGACGAGCTGCGGGAGCTGGTGCAGAGCGACCTCGCACTGCTGCTCTCCGAGCGGTTCGACGAGAGCAGGACGCGGGACGCCCCGTCCGAGGCGGACAGTCTCTCCGCGCCCCTCCCGGCGACGCTCTCGGCGCTGGTCGGACGTGGGCGGGAGCTCTCAGCGCTCAGCGCCATGATCGCCGAACCGCAGACCCGGCTGGTGACTGTCACAGGTCCGGGTGGGATCGGCAAGAGCCGGCTCTCGATCGAGGTCGCGTGGGCCCTCGCCGACCGATTCCCGCAGGGCGTCGGCTTCGTCCGCCTCTCCTCGGTGCAGGATCCGAAGCTGGTGGCCGGCGCGATCGCCCAGGCCCTCGGCGTTCGGAACACGGGTGACGAGCCCGTCGAGGAGAAGCTGGTGGCGGCCGTGGCCCATTGCCGCATGCTCCTCGTGCTGGACAACTTCGAGCAGGTCGTCGACGCGGGACCGCTCCTCACCCGGCTGCTCGCGGCCGCACCGGGGCTTGTGATCATCGTGACCAGCCGGTCGCCGCTGAAACTGACCGGCGAGCACGTGTTCGATGTGGGACCGCTCGGGCTGCCGGCCACAGGCGAGTCCGCGGCGGAGGCGATCCATGCCGCTGCGGTGGCGCTCTTCGTCGCTCGCGCGAGAGCCGTGAAGCCCGACTTCGAGCTCACACAGGACAACGTCGAGGCAGTGGTGCGCATCTGTCGAGCACTGGACGGCGTCCCGCTCGCGCTGGAGCTCGTCGCCGCGCGGGTGCGACTGCTCTCGCCACCGATGATGATCGACCTCCTGCACCGGGATCTTGCGGCGCTCGCCGTCGGCTCGATCCAGGATCTTCCGGAACGGCAGCAGACGCTCCGCGCCACGATCGAATGGAGCCTGGCGCTGGTTCCGGACGAAGCGACCAACCTGCTCGCCACACTGGGCGTCTTCGCGAACGGTTTCTCGCTGGAGGCGATCGAGCACGTGGCCGGCGCCAACCGCAGCGAGATCCTGGAGTTGCTCGCGATCCTCGTCGACAGCAGCCTCGTGCAGCAGCAGGATCACGGCTCGGCGCCCCGATTCACCGTTCTCAGTACGGTGCGGGACTGGGCCAGGCAACGCCTCGATGACGAGGGAACCCTCGAAGCGACCCGCGAACGGCACGCCGACTTCTTCCTCGCTCTCGCGAAGCGTCTCGAGTTCGAACTGGAGGGACCGGCGCAGACCGCCACGGTGTACATCCTCACCGAGGAGTACGACAACATCACCCTCGCCATGCGCTTCCTGATCGATCGACGTGAATGGATGAGCGCCACCCTGTTCGCCTGGCACCTGTACATCTTCTGGTGGGTCGGCGGTCACCTCGGCGAGGTGAGCGACTGGATGGAGGAGGTCCTCCGTGAGGCAGGTGACGAGCTGGCCGACCACGCCCGCGCAATTGCTCTCTACTTCACCCGCGCCATCCGGTTCTGGGCCGACCCCGACGGCGAGACGATGCCCGGGCTCGAGCTGAGCGCGCGCCTCTTCCACGACCAGCACGATCGCAGCGCCGAGGCGCTCGCGCGCATCTCGCTCGCGCTCGCCCTGCTGGCCGCCACAGAACCAGATCCGCTCGGCGCCGACGTGCAGCTCGAGCACGGGCTCGCGCTGTTCCGGGCCGAGGAAGATCAGTGGGGGGAGGCCTTCGCCCTCATCGCGCTCGGACGGGTCGCGCTTCTCAACCAGCGCCTGCCCGAGGCGCTCGACCGCTTCGAGCAGAGCCTGGTCGTGGCACGTCGGCAGCAGGATCACCTCGGCGAGGCGATCGCGCTCCACCACCTCGGCTGGGCCCTCACCGTTACGGGCGATCAGATGCGCGCGGAGGAGAGCTTCCGCGAGTGCCTCACACTGTCCGCGGGTCTCGAGCACGTGGAGGGTGTCGCGTACGGACTCGAGGGACTGGTCGCGATCGCCGCGCTCCACGGCGACTCGTCCCGGGCGGCAACCCTCGTCGGCGCCGCAGACGCACTGCGGCAGCGCACCGGCGTCTTCAACGCGCCCACCTTCTCCTTCCACAACCAGTACGTCGCGCCGCTGCGTTCGGGCGACGGCGCGGTCGCCTTCGAAGCGAAGTACCAGATCGGTCGCACCCTGAGCTGGCGCGAGGCCGTCGATTACGCGCTCACTGCGGAGAGAGCAGGGGTGGCGGATGCCCGCGCATGAGCTCACGACCGCCGATGACACCGTACACCCGTACGTCAAGCTGCTCGCCGCGTTCCTGCTGCCGTTCCTCGCGGTGGCGGTGGTGCTGCTCTACGTGCTGCCCTGGACCACGGAGCAGCTCTTCGCGTGGACGATCCAGCCGTCCCTCACCGCGATGCTGCTCGGCAGCGCGTACGTCGGGGGCCTCTGGTTCTTCGGGGCCGTGCTGCGATCCACGCACTGGCACCGTGTGCGCCGCGGATTCCCCGCGGTGCTCACGTTCGCAACCCTCGCTCTCGTCGCCACCGTGCTGCACTGGGACAGGTTCCACTTCGGGCACCTGTCGTTCATCGTGTGGGTTTTCCTCTACGTCGCGTCGCCCATCCTCGTCGTCGTGGCGCTCGTGGTGCAGCGCGGACGGGACCCGGGCACTCCGGAGGAGCACGAGTACCACCTGCCCCTTTCACTCCGAGTATTCCTCGCCGTGATCGGGCTGGTCGCGCTCGTCACCGGGGTGGTGCTGTTCGTGGTCCCGGCGCTGCTCGTCGACACCTGGGCCTGGTCTCTCACGCCGCTCACGGCGCGCATCGTCGGCGCGATCCTCACGCTTCCCGGAATGGTGAACGTGTGGATGCTCGTGGACTCGCGGTGGAGCGCGTTCCGCCGTGTCGTTCAGGCGGAACTGGTGAGCCTGACGTTCATCGTTCTGGCGATCATCCTCGCCCGCGGCGATCTCGATTGGAGCCGCCCGGCGACGCCGGTGGTCGTCGTCGGCTTCGGGTTATCGCTCGTGGCGTACGTCGCCTTCTACGTGATCTGCGAGCGAAGGGCCCGTGTCGCGTAGGATTGTCCCTCGTGTCACACCACATCCAGTCGCCGTACAGCATCGCGGTCTACGACCTCATGCACCGCCCGGGGGAGATGCGCGAGAAGACCCTCGACGTCTCCGAGCCGGAGGGCTTCGGCAACGCCGTCATCGGCGTGCGACAGGGCTCCAACGTGCACGTGGATGCCCGGCTCGAGTCGCTCCACGACGGCATCCTGGCGTCAGTTTCGGTCCGAACAGAGGCCGAGGGGGAGTGCGTTCGCTGCCTCACCGACGTCAAGGTTCCGATCGAGGTCGAATTCCAGGAGCTTTTCGCGTATTCTTTCGACGAAGCTTTTGACTACATGGTTCACGACGATCACGTCGACCTGGAACCTGTGGTCAGGGATGCGGTGGTGTTGTCGCTACCGTTCCAACCGGTCTGTCAGGAAGATTGCCTCGGCCTGTGCCCAGAGTGTGGGGTGCGGCTTCTGGACAACCCGGGTCACGAGCATGAGGCTCCCGTCGATCCGCGATGGGCTGCCCTTGCCGGGCTCGAGAGCCTGAACGACACCCCCGAACCAGAAGAGAAGAGATAGAGCCATGGCAGTACCGAAGCGCAAAATGTCGCGGGCCAGCACCCGCATGCGCCGCGCACAGTGGAAGGCCACGGCCCCCACCCTCGTCAAGACCATCGAGAACGGCAAGACCACGTACAGCCTCCCGCACCGCGCGAAGGTGGTCGAGGACTCGACCGGCACCCCCCTGTACATGGAGTACAAGGGCCGCAAGGTCGCCGACGTTTAGTGCTTGTGGGTTCGTCCTCCGGGCGACACCGAATAAATCCTCTACCGAGGTAATGCGTGAACGGCGACGGTTCTGACATCGCCGGGGCGGGCCTGACGGACGTTCTCGGCGTCTCCATCGACCCCGAATTGCTGCAGTTGGCGCTCACCCACCGCTCGTACGCATACGAGAACGGCGGTCTCGCTCATAACGAGCGGCTCGAGTTCCTCGGTGACTCGATCCTCGGGCAGGCGGTCACCGTCATGCTCTACACCGACAATCCGACCCTCGACGAGGGCGAGCTGGCCAAACGCCGGGCGAGCCTCGTCTCGAGTGTCGCGCTCGCGGAGGTCGCCCGGTCCATCGGCCTCGGCGCTCACGTGCGCCTCGGCAAGGGCGAGGAGCAGACCGGCGGCCGCGACAAGGGCTCCATCCTCGCCGACACCGTGGAGGCCATCATCGGCGCCGCGTACCTGTCTCTCGGCGGCGAGAAGGCGACGGCCCTGGTGCTGCGCCTCATCGTGCCACTCATGGACAACCCCGAGCGCTTCGGCGCCGCGATGGACCCGAAGACCAGCCTGCAGGAGCTCGCCGCGCGCCTCGGCCGCGGACTTCCGAACTACCAGGTGACCGACAGCGGTCCCGACCACTCCAAGCGGTTCCACGCGACCGTGCTCCTCGGCAAGGTCGAGATCGCCACCGGCGACGGCTCGAGCAAGAAGCAGGCTGAGATGGCCGCGGCTCTCGACGCCTGGACGCAACTGCAGTCCCAGCTCCCGCCCGCGGTCTAGCCGTGCCCGAGCTCCCCGAGGTCGAGGTCGTCCGCGCGGGCCTCGAGCCCGCAGTCACCGGCGCGACCGTGTCGTCGGTGACGGTATACGACGAGCGTTCGTTGCGCCGCCACCCCGGCCCGAGCGAGGACTTCATCGACCACCTGACGGGCCGACGGATGCTCGCTCCTGAGCGCCGCGGCAAGTTCCTGTGGATCCCGCTCGACGGCGGTACCGAGGCCCTCGTCCTCCACCTCGGCATGAGCGGGCAGGTGCTCCTCCGCGACCGCGCGACCGACGACCTGCGCACCCGGATCCGGCTCGAGCTCGAGCATCCGTCGCATGGTCCGCTGCGGCTCAACTTCGTCGACCAGCGGATCTTCGGCTCGATGGCGATCGACACCCTCGTGCAGACGCCCGATCACCCGTTGCAGTTGGTGCCGACCGCGGTCTCCCACATCGCGCGCGACCCGATGGACGAGCGCTTCGACGACGGCGGGTTCTTCACCAGGCTCGCGAAGAAGAACACCACGATCAAGCGCGCCCTGCTCGACCAGACGCTGATCAGCGGCATCGGCAACATCTACGCCGACGAGACGCTCTGGGCGGCGAAGATCCACTACGAGCAGCCGACCGCGACGCTCAGCCGCGCACTCGCGAAGCTGCTGCTCGCGGAGGTGCGCCACGTATTGGCCAAGGCCCTCGCCGAGGGCGGCACCAGTTTCGACGCGCAGTACCTGAACGTGAACGGGCAGTCGGGGTACTTCGCGCACTCCCTGAACGCCTACGGCCAGCAGGGCGAGCCCTGCCCGCGGTGCGGCCGACCGATCGTGCGCGAGTCGTTCATGAACCGCGGGTCGCACTTCTGCCCGTGGTGCCAGCGCGTTCGGTGAGTCACATCCCGAAGTTCACCTGGGCCGGGCCAGCGATCCGGGTGACGGTGCCCTCGGCACCCTCGGAGATGATGCGTACCCCGAACATCCACGAACCGTCATTTCCCTCGGTTTCCGCCGGGAGGGGGACTGTGCCCGCGACGACACTGCGCACGGTGGTTCCTGCGGGATCGACGTACTCGTAGTAGCTGTCAGGGAATGCCGTTGCGAGAGGCTCGAACGAACTGCGCACGCCAATGCCGTCGGGGCCCTCGAGAAGCACGCCTCGCACATCGGGTTCGACGATGACGGTGTGCAGTGCGGGGGAGGTGGGGTAGTGACCGAGTCCCGGGAATTCGGGGTCGTCCACGAATCCATTCCAGTAGAGCGTGAAGCCGTCCCACGAATAGGTGGTGCCGGAGAACCGCGCATCCGACGGGAACGGCCCCTCGACCGTCACCGTGGGCTCGAACCCGAAGAGGGCCGTCAGTTCCTCGACGACATCGGCGGCCGGATCGAAGTAGGTGAGCGATGCCACTGTGCCGCCCACGGTGTCGATCCCGATGATGGTGTCCGCGGAGAATATGAGCCGTGCGAGCTCGGGCACTTCCGCCGCGGGACTGGGGCTCGGTGAGGCAGTCGCCGCGGCGGGGGTAGTGGTCGAGGGAGTCGTGACCGTCGGGGCTACGCATCCGCTCAGGCCGACAACGAGCACCGCAGCAACCGCCGGAAGAATGCGAAATCCTCTCATGCGGAAAGCGTACGAGTTTCGCCCTGCGATGCGCGTAACGATCGAACTACGACACAACCGACTCTGGTGCTGAGCGGCCCTCAGGTGCACTATGGCCTCATGACTCTGCTGCGCCCCACCCTCGCCCTGCTCGCGGTGCTGGCCCTGGCTGGCTGCACCACTCCAACGCCGAGCGGAGGAACCCCTGACACGGGCAGCAGCGACGACTCGGGCGACTCGGCGGAGACCCCGGTCGGCCTCGACTGCTCCTCGATCACGGACGAGGAGTACAAGCTGTTCGTCGACCCCCGACTCACTGTGGAGCCGATCCAGGACCTCTACACCCTCGACGCCGGCGACACCATCAACTTCACTGACACCGGCGCCGGCGACGAGTACACGACCTACGGCTACGACACGTACTACATCGACGCGGGCAACGTGTTCCCGAACGACGCCGCGATCTTCGTCGGTGCGGAGAACACTCAGACCTTCTCGCTAGAAGGCCCGATGGCGCCGAGCGGCGTCGACGGCGGCCCGTACTCCGGAATCGTCGAGATCGGCGCGACGACCGACGCGGGCACGACCACCATCGCCCGCCTGTGCGTCGTCTTCGCCACGAGCGAGTAGCGCGCGTTCATAACTGCGCCCCGGGACAAGAGTGTGGGGATCAGCCCCCGGTGCGCACCAGCTCGATGGCGACCGGCTTGGGCAGCAGCCCGAGCGGGTACCCGCGCGAGGTGATGTCGAAAGTCCCCGAGAAGATGGAGTCCTCGTCGGCGTTCAGGAGGGCGTCGTAGTCGGCCGCGTTCGGGTCGAGCACGAAGTCGCCGCAGTTCGCGGTGAGGATCTCCACGCCCGACGACGTCGAGGCTGCCCCGACCTCGCACCCGCGGTGCACGACGACGGTGGTCTGCTGCACCACCACGAAGGCGACGATCGAGAGCACTGCCACGACCGGGATGGCCACGCGCGCGATGACGATGGCCCGTTCGGTGCCGGGGGTGCGGGCATCCCTGCGCTGCTGCACGCGCACCGCGCGGCGCTCCGACGACTCACGGTCGGGGCGCACCGCGAAGACGAGGGCGACGACCAGCGCCGGGACGATCGCGGCGGCGATGATCAGTTCGATGCCCTGGAGACCGTCGCCGGCGAGGATGCACAGCAGCCACAGCGCGGCGAGGGCGAGCACCACGATCTGCGCGGTGATGTACGCGCGACCGAGCGAGCGCGGCCGGTCCGGGTTGCGCGAGGTCACGATGAGAGCTATGACGACAGCGGCCGCACCCAGGCCGACGGCGAAGGTGCTTGACGCGAGCGTGTGCACCCAGGCGCCGGTGCTCGTGGAGCTCTCGGCCAGCTTCTGGGGGATCGACTGGGCCGCGATCCAGCCGACGACGGCCAGCGGAAGGAGTGCCCACGCGAGGATGGGGGTCACATAGCGGGAAAATCTCATGTCTAGAAGGTAATGGTCAGAGCACCCTCTTCTTCCACACCGCCTCGTACACGAAGGGCACGAACCCGATCGCCTCGTTGACGTCGAGCATCGGCCGATTCTCCTCCGCATTGAACGTGATGACCGAGGAGTGACCGGGATGCCCGCGCTCGAGCGCTGCGAGGTTCGCGATCTTCGTGAGCATGCCGAGGCGGTGGCCCCGGTGCTCCCGCAGCACGAGGGTGTCAACCTGCTGCACCGCGAGCTCGAGGTCGTTGGGCACGGAGAGCTCGCTGAAGGCCACAAGTCGGCCCGTGTCGAGGTGCTCGGCCGCAGCGGTGAGCAGAGGGGTGCCCGTCTTGGCGCGGAGTTCGTCGAGCGACCGCACACGCTCGGCATCCCACACCTCGGGGGTGATCTCGAGCTCGGCCGAGGGCGCGTCCGTGCTCATGCGCGCGTGGAGGCGCGCGAGGTCGTCGAGTCGGTGCTCGGGGACAGCACCCTCCCACACCTCGACCCGGTACCCGGGAGAGGCGGCGATGGCGGCGTCGAGGGTCTGGGCGGCGTCGAACGGCAGTGGCAGCCGGCTCCCGCGCACCACCTGCTGGAGCTCGTAGCCGTGCCGGACGGCGAACCTCGGTCCGGGTGCCTCAGCCGGCACCGAGCCGAACCCAGTGGGGGAGTCGAGTTGCGACCCCTCCGCGGGAAGGCTCATCCCCTCTCCCTGAAGCACGCAGCGACCGGCCGAGAGCGCCTCGGCCTCGAGCGACTCGAGCAAGGCCGTTCCGATGCCCCGTCCGCGATGGATGCTCAGTACCTCAGCCGACAGCCATGCCTCTGTCGAACCGTCCTCGTTAGGAAGGCTCAGCACCCCGCGCCCAACGATCCGCCCGTTCACGCGAGCGACGAACAGCACCTGCGGCGAGTACGGGTCCTGCCAGTGCGGCAGCAGGTCCTGCGCGGTCGGCGAGATCTCCGCCAAGCCGCTCGTTTCCGCCTCGATCTCGTTGCGGACCCGCACCATCTCGACGAAGTCCGAGCCGCCCGGTCCTTCGAGGGTGTCGGGGATGGGCATCCGTTCGATGGTGAAACTCACAGCAGGTCCTTCCGCCAGGCGCTCTCGTTCGACACCGGCAGGAAGCCCACGGCCTCGTTGACGTCGAGCATGTGGCGGTTCTCCTCCGCGTTGAAGGTGATGACCGCAGGATGCCCCGGCGCAACCCGCTCGAGGTGTGCGAGGTTGGCCACCTTGAGCAGCATCCCGAGCCGGTGACCGCGGTGCTCCTTGAGCACGATCGTCGCGTACTGGTCCACCGCCCTGTGCTGCTGCCTCGGCACCGACATCTGGGTGAAACCCGCGAGCGTAGCCGACGGCAGGTGCTCGATAGCGGCGAAGACGCGCGTGCGGGGGCTCATCCGCGTGTTGCGCTCGTCGGCTTCTCGCACGCGTTCGACGGTCCAGGGATCCTCGGGCTCGTCGAGACCGGCGGAGGGGGCATCCGTGCTCATGCGGGTCGCGAGGTTCGCGATGTCCGCCAGCCAGCGCTCGGGTGTGGAGCCGACCCAGTAGTGCACCGCGTAGTCGGGGCCGCTGCGCGCCTCCGCCTCGGCCACGAGCCGGTCGGCATCGAGGAAAGGCAGCGGGAGGCGGCTCGCGCGCTCCACCTGCTCGAAGCTGTAGCCGCGTGCCTGCAGGAACTTCACGTCCCGGTGCTCGGCTGAGATCGAGCCGAAACCCGTGGGGGAGGGGAGGCGGTCGCCCGGTACGTCGAGGATCGGCGTGTAGACCAGCGCCTTCCGTTTTCCGTCAGCGAGAGCCATTCCCTCGAGCCGGTCCGAGAGCGCGGTGCCGATGCCGCGTCCGCGGAACTCGGGGAGCACCTGCGCGAGGATCCAAGCGGTGTCCGCCTCGCCCTCCGTCTGCGTCTCGTAGAGCCCGCGGGCCACGATCTCCCCGTCGACGCGAGCCACGATCATCCGCCGCGGCTCGTTGGGGTTGGTGAAGTGCGGGATTTCCTCGACCGGCTCGTACGAGAACATGTCGGGCATGCCGTAGCTGACGGTCTCGACGGCGTTCGCGACCTCGATGGCGCGGATGAAGTCGGCCGCGTCGGGAGCGTCGATGCTCGCGGGCGTCGGTACATCGTGAATGGTGAACTCGGCCATGAGAGCCTCGCTTCCTGCCGCCTGTGCAGCCGACCAGAGTACAACTCCCGGCGCCGCGTGGCACAGACCGTGACGGAACCGTTAGGTGCCCCCGTCCGGTAGCTTGTATCCAGCAGATCGACGAGCGGAAGGGCGGCGCCTTGTACCTGAAGAGCCTGACCCTCAAGGGATTCAAGTCCTTCGCGCAGCCGACCACTTTCGCCTTCGAGCAGGGCGTCACGTGCGTCGTCGGGCCCAACGGCTCGGGCAAGTCCAATGTCGTGGATGCCCTCGCCTGGGTCATGGGCGAGCAGGGGGCCAAAACCCTCCGCGGCGGCAAGATGGAGGACGTCATCTTCGCCGGGACCGCCACGAAGGGGCCGCTCGGGCGCGCGGAGGTCATCCTCACCATCGACAACGCCGACGGCGCGCTGCCGATCGAGTATGCCGAGGTCACCATCAGCCGCACGCTGTTCCGCAACGGCGGCAGCGAGTACGCCATCAACGGGTCGCAGTGCCGGCTGCTCGACGTGCAGGAGCTGCTGAGCGACTCCGGCCTCGGGCGCGAGATGCACGTCATCGTCGGGCAGGGGCAGCTCGACGCCGTCCTTCATGCGTCGCCCGAAGACCGCCGAGGGTTCATCGAGGAGGCGGCGGGCATCCTCAAACACCGCCGTCGCAAGGAGAAGACCCTCCGCAAGCTCGACGCGATGCAGGCGAACCTCACGCGCCTTTCCGATCTGGCAGGGGAGATCCGCCGCCAGCTCAAGCCGCTCGGCCAGCAGGCAGAGGTGGCGAAAGAGGCCGCGTCCATCGCGGCGACGGTCAGGGATGCCCGGGCGCGCCTTTTGGCCGACGAGGTCGTCGAGCTCCGCGCGGCGATCACCGGGTTCAGCCGCAGCGAGTCCGAGCGCAAGACGGAGCGCATCGTGCTGCAGGAGCAGCTCGACCAGAACAAGCTGCGCGAGGGCCGGCTCGAGCACGCCCAGGTCGGCGATGCCGTCGACCTCGCGCGCCGCACCGCCTTCGGGCTCGAGTCGGCGCAGGAGCGCCTGCGCAACCTGTACACGCTCGCGAACCAGCGCCTCGCGCTGCTCGGGCAGCAGGGCGACGGCCCGGCGATGGGCAGCACGATCAGCCAAGCCTCGGTGCAGGATGCCCGTGACGAGGCCGACCGCCTCGCTGCCGGTGTGGCGCAGGCCGAGGAGCAGGTCGGCCGCGCGGCCGCCGCGACCGCGACCGCGAAGGCCTCCCTCGACTCCCTCGACGAGGAGATTTCAGCGCAGAGCGCGCTCGTGTCCCGTCACGAGCTGGAACTGGCCGGGCTGGCCTCGCGAGTCGAGGTCGCGCAGTCCAAGCTCGCCGCCGCTCGGGGGGAGCTGCTGCGCCAGCAGAACGCCCTCGAACAGGCCGAGCAGCGACGGGACGCCACGCGCACCGACTTCGTGGCCCTGGAGGCTGTCGCCGCGACCGGCGACGAGGGCGACGGGTCGCTCGACGCCGCTTACGAAGCGTCCGAGGCCGTCGTCGCCTCGCTGCAGGCCGAGATCGAGACACTGCGCGACGAGCTCCACGCCGCCGAGCGCGAGCGCGACGCCCTCGCCGCCCGCAACTCGGCACTGTCCCTCGCAGTGGACCAGAAGGACGGCTCGAGTGCCCTCGTCGGGGCCAAGCTCGCGGGCATCCGTGGACTGGTCGCCGAGCACGTGAAGATCGAGCCCGGCTACGAGGCGGCAATCGCCGCTGCGCTCGGCTCCCTCGCGGATGCGGTGCTCGCGGACGATTCCGGGAGCGCGTTCGACGCGCTCGCCGAGTCGGCGGCGAAGGACTTCGGCCGCGTCGAGGTCGTGGTGGCCGATGGCGTCGCCGCTCCCTCCCGATCCGTTCCCGGCGTCCGTGCCGCCGTCGATGTGGTCACCGCGCCCGGGGGAGTGCTGGGGCTCCTGGCCGGCGTCTACGTCGCTGAGGATCTCGACTCCGCTCGATCGGCCTACCCCGGCATCGGTGACGCGACGATAGTCACGAAATCGGGCGACGTGCTGACCCAGTACGTGCTGCGCGGTGGCTCCGGTGCCAAGCGCTCGCGCGTCGAGCTCGTTGCCGAACGCGACGCCGCAGCCACGAAGCTCGCGACGGTGACCACCCAGATCGAGCGGACCAAGTTCGCGCTCGCCGAGAAGCGCGGGGCACTCGAGACAGCCAAGAAGGATGCCCAGGCGGCGCTCTCGGCCCTCCGCGAGTACGACGCAGCGCTGGCGGCCCAGAGCGAGCAGCTCTCGCGGCTCCGAATCCAGCTCGAGGCCGTCCAGTCGGAATGGGAGCGGCTCTTCGCCGCGGTCGGGGTCTCCACCGAGTCGGTGCGCGAGGCCGAGGTCGTCGTCGAGAGGGCGAAGTCCGATCGGTCCGCGTTCGAGTCGGCACCCAAACCGATGCTGGATGCCTCGGCTCGCGACGGTGTTCTCGCCGAGGTCGAGGCGGCGCGAGCGGCCGAGCTCGAGCTGCGCATCCAGCTCGAGACGATCCGTGAGCGTGTCCGCGCCGAGCGGGCGAGGGCCGAGGCGCTCGCCCGCCAACTCGTGGCCGAGCGTGAAGCGGCTGAGGAGCAGGCCAGGCTCACGGTCATCCGTCAGCGCCAGGTCGCCGCCGCCAACCAGGTGATCGCGGCCCTGCCCGCCGTGCTGGATGCCGTCGACCGCTCAGTGTCGGAGGCCCGCCTTCGTCTCGCCGCCCGCGAGCAGGAGCGCAGCGCCCAGAACGAGGAGCTCGCCAACCTCCGCCGGGAGGAGAGTTCGCTGCGCGAGCGGCTCTTCGCGATCAGTGAGAACGTGCACGGCCTCGAGATGCAGATCTACGAGAAGAAGCTGCACCTGTCGACGCTCCTCGAGCGCGCGGGTGAGGAACTCGGCCTCGTGGAGGACGTGCTCGTGGCGGAGTACGGGCCGCTCGTCGACGTGCCCGGCACGGTCGAGGGCGAGGAGCCCGTCCCCTTCGTGCGCATCGAGCAGCAGGCGCGCCTGGCCGCTGCCGAGCGCAAGCTCGCCCAGCTCGGCCGGGTCAACCCGCTCGCCCTCGAGGAGTTCGAGGCACTCGAGCAGCGCCACAAGTTCCTCACAGAGCAGCTCACCGACCTCACCAATACCCGCAAGGACCTCCTGACGATCATCGAGGAGATCGACGAGAAGATGCAGGACATCTTCGGCGCCGCCTTCGAGGACACGAAGGCCGCGTTCAACCAGGTCTTCCCCGTGCTGTTCCCGGGAGGCACGGGCAGCATCCACCTCACAGACCCCGAGAACCTCCTCACCACGGGCATCGAGGTCACCGTGCGACCCGCGGGGAAGAAGATCGAGCGGTTGTCACTGCTCTCCGGCGGCGAGCGCTCACTCGCGGCGGTCGCACTGCTCATCGCGATCTTCAAGGCCCGCCCCAGCCCGTTCTACATCATGGACGAGGTCGAGGCGGCGCTCGACGACGCCAACCTCGGACGCCTCCTGACGATCTTCCAAGACCTGCGCGAGACCAGCCAGCTCATCGTCATCACCCACCAGAAGCGCACCATGGAGATCGCCGATGCGCTGTACGGCGTCAGCATGCGGGCCGACGGCATCAGCGCCGTGGTGGGTCAGCGGGTGGGCGCCGAGAAGGCGGAACGCGCCAGCTGAGTGCGATGGGCACGTCTACCCATCACCGGTGTGACCGTATCCGTGCCAGTGTTGATCCGTGATCATCTGGTCCCGCTGGGGAATCGTCGTCCTGTTGTTCTTCGGCCTCGGCGTGGGGCTGGGGTTCATCGTCATGAACCTCGTGGGCATCCACGAGAACGGGGGGCCGGTCGCCGGCGTCTTCGTCGGGATCGGATTCATCCTGAGCGCGGTCGCGCTGTTCTTCTTCAACCGCGAGGTCGTTCAGAAGCACCTCGACAAGCCGCGTCTGGCCGTCGTGTACGAGAAGCTCGCCGAGCCGACCAAGTCCGAGAACGGCGTCGTGCAGACGCACCGAGCGATCCCCGTGCTGCACCCCGAGACCGGCCAGCAGCTCGTGACCCAGCCGACGTCGAGCTTCTTCTTCATCCCGGTGAAGTACTGGGTGTTCGTCCTGCCCGCCATCGGACTGGTCGTTCTGGTGATCAACCTGATCGGCGTCGCCACCAGCTGAAGGTAGCCTTTTCCCATGGCACCCAGCTGGTCTCTCTCGAGCGCGCTCAAGGGCATGTTCGCCCGCCCCACGATCGACGAGACGACGTGGGAAGACCTCGAGGACGCACTGATCTCCGCCGACTTCGGCCCGGACATCACGGACTCCATAGTCGATGAGCTCCGGGCATCCGTAGCGAAGTACCGCACCACAGACCCGACCGACCTGCGAAGGATGCTCAGGGAGACGCTCGAGGAGCGGCTCGCGAAGCTCGACCCGACTCTGCACCTCTCGAACCGTCCCGCCGTCGTGCTCGTCGTCGGGGTCAACGGCGTCGGCAAGACGACCACGATCGGCAAGTTCGCGAAGTTCCTCACCGGCTACGGGCGCACCGTCGTGGTGGGTGCCGCCGACACGTTCCGCGCCGCCGCCGTCGAGCAGCTCGCGACCTGGGCTGAGCGCGGGGGAGCCGAGATCGTCCGCCCGCAGCAGCAGGGACAGGATCCGGCCTCCGTCGCCTACCAGACCGTGGAACGCGCCCAGCGGGAGGGCATTGAGATCGCGATCATCGACACCGCCGGGCGCCTCCAGACCAAGAGCGGCCTGATGGACGAGCTCGGCAAGATCCGCCGCGTGCTCGAGAAGCAGGTCGAGATCGCGGAGGTCCTCCTCGTGCTCGACGCAACCACGGGTCAGAACGGTCTCGCACAGGCCGAGGCGTTCATCGAGAGCGCCGGAGTGACCGGGCTGGTGCTCACCAAGCTCGACGGCTCGGCGAAGGGCGGCTTCGTGCTCGCGGTGCAGGAGCGCACGGGCATCCCCATCAAGCTCGTCGGCCAGGGCGAGGGCATCAACGACCTGACGGGGTTCACGCCCCACGTGTTCGTGCAGGGGCTGGTGGGCTAGCTAGACCCCGTCGGCCGCGTACCGCTGCGAGAGCTTCGCGTAGTGGTCGGCATTCGCACGGATGCCCGCGCGCTCGTCATCCGTCAGCTCGCGACGCACCTTCGCGGGCACTCCCGCTACGAGCGACCCGGGCGGCACGACCGTGCCCTCGAGAACGACTGCACCCGCGGCGACGAGCGATCCGGCGCCGATCACAGCGTGGCTGAGGACGGTCGAGTTCATGCCGATGAGGCAGTCGTCCTCGATAGTGCAGCCGTGCACAACGGCGCTGTGGCCGACGCTCACGCCCGAGCCGATGCGGGCGGGCGCGTCACCGTCGACGTGCACCACCACGTTGTCCTGCAGGTTGGTGCGCTCGCCGATGAAGATGCTGTTGCTGTCGGCCCGGACGACGGTGCCGAAGAAGGCGCTGGCGCCGGCCGCGAGGGAGACGGCGCCCACGAGAGTGGCGTTGGGTGCGACCCAGGCGGAGCCGTCGACCGAGGGGGAGGAGCCGTTGAACGGCACGAGGAGGGGCATCCCCTCAGCGTAGCGACGGGAGCCGTGCCGCGACCTCCCGCAGCACGTCCTCGCTGCCCGCGTAGATGCCCTCGGCGCGGGGCCAGTGGGTGGTCACGTCCGTGAATCCGAGCGACGCAGCCCTCCCGACGACATCCTCGAACGCGGCGACGGAGCTGAGCGCGTACTGGCCGCCCGAGTCGAGGAAGAGGTGCCGGTCGATGGTGGCCGGGTCGCGGTCCGCTGTCTCGGCCGCCGCATCCAGGCGTGCCACGAGCGAGGTGACGCCCGCCCACCACTCCTCGCCGACGGCACCGTCGGGTCCCGTGCTCACCCATCCGGCACCATGGCGGGCCACGACTCCGAGTGCTTTCGGCCCGTTGGCTGCGATCACGAAGGGCACGCGCGGCTGCTGCACGGGCATCCCGACCATTCGGGCACCAACCGCGTCGAACCAGTCGCCGCGCCGGGTGATGCCGCCCGAACCCGGCGTCTCGAAGCGCAGCATCTCGTCGAGCTGGTCGACGAACTCGACGAAGCGCGCGTGGCGCTGGCCCGGGGTGAGCTCGGCCTGGCCGAGCACGAAGGCATCGAACCCGGTGCCGCCCGAGCCGATGCCGAGCAGCACGCGCCCGCCCGAGATGTCGTCGAGCGTCGCGATCTCCTTCGCGAACGGCACCGGGTGCCTGAAGTTCGGCGACGACACGAACGTGCCGAGCCGGATCGTCGACGTCACGGATGCCGCGGCCACGAGGGTGGGAACAGTCGCGCCCCACGGCTCATCGGCCAGCGACCGCCACGAGAGGTGGTCGTACGTCCACGCGTGGTCGAACCCGAGCGTCTCGGCCTCCGCCCACTTCGTCCGGGCTGTCGCCCAAGGCTCTTGGGGCAGGATGACGATACCGAAGCGCATAGAGCGAGCTTATAAACTGGATGCACCATGGCCATCTTCGGAAACCTCACCGACCGTCTCGCCGATACGTTCAAGAACCTGCGGGGCAAGGGCAAGCTGAGCCCCGCCGACGTCGACGGCACCGTCCGCGAGATCCGCCGCGCCCTCCTCGACGCCGACGTCGCCCTCGAGGTGGTGAAGGACTTCACGGGCCGCGTGCGCGAGCGCGCCCTCGGCGACGAGGTCTCCAAGGCGCTGAACCCCGCGCAGCAGGTCGTGCAGATCGTCAACGACGAACTCGTCACGATCCTGGGTGGCGAGACCAGGCGCATCCAGTTCGCCAAGACCGCCCCGACCGTCATCATGCTCGCCGGCCTGCAGGGTGCCGGTAAGACGACCCTCGCCGGCAAGCTCGCGAAGTGGCTCAAGTCCGAGGGCCACACCCCGGTGCTCGTGGCCGCCGATCTCCAGCGGCCCAACGCCGTCACGCAACTGCAGGTGGTGGGGGAGCAGGCGGGCGTGCCCGTCTACGCGCCCGAGCCCGGCAACGGCAAGGGCGACCCGGTCCGCGTCGCGAAGGACGCGATCAAGGAGGCGAACCGCAAGCAGTACAGCGTCGTGATCGTCGACACCGCCGGCCGACTCGGCGTCGACGCCGAGCTCATGAAGCAGGCGTCGAACATCCGCAAGGCGATCGACCCCGACGAGGTGCTCTTCGTCATCGACGCGATGATCGGGCAGGACGCGGTCACGACCGCGCGCGCCTTCCAGGACGGCGTCGACTTCACCGGTGTCGTACTCTCCAAGCTCGATGGGGATGCCCGTGGTGGCGCCGCCCTCTCGGTGGCGAGTGTCACCGGCCGACCCATCCTGTTCGCGTCCACCGGTGAGGGCCTCGACGACTTCGAGCCCTTCTACCCGGATCGCATGGCCAGCCGCATCCTCGACCTCGGTGACATCCTCACCCTCATCGAGACAGCGCAGAAGAACTTCGACGAGGAGGAGTCGCGCAAGGTCGCCGAGAAGTTCGCGACCGACACCTTCACCCTCGAGGACTTCCTCGAGCAGATGCAGCAGCTCAAGAACATGGGCTCGATCAAGAACATGCTCGGCATGCTCCCCGGGGCGAAGGGGATGCGCCAGCAGCTCGACAACTTCGACGAGAGCGAGATCACCCGCACCGAGGCGATCATCCAGTCGATGACGCTGCAGGAGCGCCGCGTGCCCAAGGTGCTCAACGGATCGCGCCGGGTGCGCATCGCCAAGGGCTCCGGCACCACGGTGACCGAGGTCAACGCGCTCGTCAACCGCTTCGAGCAGGCCGCCAAGATGATGAAGACCGTGGCGCGCGGCGGGGTTCCGCAGGTGCCCGGTATGGGCCCGATCCCCGGCCAGAAGTTCGGCGGCGCCAAGGCGCAGCCGAAGAAGAAGGGCTCCAAGTCGGGCAACCCCGCCAAGCGGGCCGCGGAGAACGCTGCACTCGCGGCGGGGGCATCCGTGAAGCCCGCGGCCGCCGCCGGGTCGGGATTCGGCCTGGGTTCGGCCAAGCCGGGAGGCCCGAGCGAGGAAGAGCTCGCCTCGCTGCAGAAGTTCCTCGGGCGCTAGCGGGTGGCGGGGGAGCCTCCCGCGCCGGGGTAGCGTCGAAGTATGACTATTCGCCCTGTCCGCCTGGGAGTCCAGGTCCAGCCCCAGCAAGCCACGTACCCCAAGATCCGCGAGACGGTGCTGGAGCTCGAGCAGCTCGGCGTCGACGTCCTGTTCAACTGGGATCATTTCTTCCCGCTCTACGGGGATCCTGACGGCGCTCACTTCGAGGCGTGGACGGAGCTCGGCTCGTGGGCCGAGCTGACGAGCCGCGTCGAGTTCGGAACCCTCGTGAACTGCAACAGCTACCGCAACGCCGACCTGCAGGCCGACATGGCCCGCACACTCGACCACATCAGCGCGGGGGAGGACGGCGTCGGCCGCTTCATCTTCGGCACCGGCTCGGGCTGGTTCGAGCGCGACTACGACGAGTACGGCTACGAGTTCGGTACCGCGGGTCAGCGGCTGGATGCCCTCGCCAACGCCCTGCCGAAGATCGAGGCTCGGTGGGCGAAGCTCAACCCGGCACCCACCCGCAAGATCCCGGTGCTCATCGGGGGCGGCGGCGAGAAGAAGACCCTGCGCATCGTCGCCCAGCATGCCGACATCTGGCACAGCTTCGTCGAGCCCGAGGTGCTCACCCACAAGCTCGGGGTTCTCGGCGAGCACTGCGATGCCGTCGGCCGCGACATCGCCGAGATCGAGATCTCCACCGAGCTGGGCAAGCGCGACGAGAGCTACGCCGACGAGATGCACGGTTTGGGGGCGTCGCTGTTCACCGTCGGCATCGGCGGGCCGGACTACGACCTCACCGACGTGAAGCGCTGGCTGAAGTGGCGCGACGCGATCAGCTAGTACTGCCATAGTTTCGGCGGCTTTCGGCCATCGCGTCCGCGAGGGACCGCGGAGGTCGGGGGCCGTCGCTAACGTGGGGGCGTGAATCAACTGCGCCCCACCCCTCTTGTGTTCGTTGCGATCGGCGTCACGATCCTCGCTTGGGCCAGCGCGTTCATCGTCATCCGCGGCACGGGGCCGTACTTCTCGGGCGGCGCGCTCGCGCTCGGCAGGCTCGCGGTCGGCGCCGTACTCCTGGGCATCGTCGTACTGCTCGGCCGCAAGTGGGTCGCCCCGAACCGCCGCGAGTGGCTGCAGATCATCGGCTTCGGCGTCCTGTGGTTCGGGGCCTACAACATCGCGCTCAACACGGCCGAGCAGTCGCTCGACGCCGGAACGACCGCGATGATCGTGAACATCGGCCCCATCCTCATCGCCCTGGGTGCCGGGCTGTTCCTCCGCGAGGGCATCCCGCAGTGGCTCGCCATCGGTGCGGGCGTCGCGTTCCTCGGCGTAGTCCTGATCGGTCTCGGCACCGGCGCGTCCGAGCTCGGCGACGGCGTCGGCGTCGCGTTCGCCCTCGTCGCGGCGGTCACCTACGCCGCCGGAGTACTGCTGCAGAAACCGGCACTCAGACGGCTCCCGAACGCTCAAGTCACCTGGTTGGGCTGCGCCATCGGCCTCGTGGCGTGCCTTCCGTTCACCGGCGACCTCCTACGCGATCTGCAGGATGCCCCTGCGCAGGGCATCCTCGGCATGGTCTATCTCGGGGCGATACCCACCGCGCTCGCGTTCAGCACGTGGGCGTATGCGCTCTCGCGGATGCCCGCCGGACAGCTCGGCGTCTCGACCTACATCGTGCCGCCGCTGGCCGTGGTGATGGGGGTCATCGTCTTCCAGGAGGTGCCCGCGGTGCTCGCCGTAGTGGGCGGCGTGGTCTGCCTCGTGGGGGTCGCCCTGTCCCGCCGCCGCACCCGGATTCCCGAACCCGCCGAAACCATGGCAGAATAGCCAGTTGAGTCCTGTCGCACTGACCCTCTAATCAGGTGCGACCTGGATTCCCTCAGAGCTTTTGTGCCGAGTGTGCCCCCACGCTCACGGCTAGCGGTTCGCCACCAACACATTTATTTCAGGAGAATTGTGGCTGTAAAGATTCGTCTCAAGCGCATGGGCAAGATCCGTGCACCGTACTACCGCATCGTCGTTGCCGACGCGCGCTCCAAGCGCGACGGCCGCTCGATCGAGGAGATCGGCAAGTACCACCCGACCGAAGAGCCCTCGTTCATCGAGGTCAACTCCGAGCGTGCGCAGTACTGGCTGAGCGTCGGCGCGCAGCCGAGCCCGCAGGTCGAGGCCCTCCTCAAGCTCACGGGCGACTGGGGCATCTTCAAGGGCGACAAGAACGCCAAGTCCACGGTGAAGACCAAGGAAGCCAAGGACGTGTTCCAGGCTGACGAGAAGAAGAAGCCCGTCCTCAAGCCCAAGACGGAGAAGCCCGTCGCAGCAGCTCCTGTTGAAGACAACGCCGCTGCCGAGCTCGACGGCGCTGCCGACCTCGAGCGCGCAGACGAGGCCGACGCTTCGACGACCGTCACGCAGGAGACCCCGGCCCAGGTCGACAACAGCGCAGCGCCTGCTGCCGCAGCCGACAAGGCCTAGGTTTTGCTCGCTCCCGCACTCGAACACCTGGTCAAGGGGATCGTCGATCACCCTGACCAGGTTCAGGTCGTCGCGAAGAACTCCCAGCGCGGAGAGGTACTCGAGGTGCGCGTGCACCCCGAGGATCTCGGTCGCGTCATCGGTCGCGCCGGTCGCACCGCGAAGGCGCTTCGCACGCTGGTCTCGGCCCTCGCCGACGGCCGCAAGGTGCGCGTCGACGTGGTCGACACCGACTTCTAAGCCTTGGCCGAGCCAAAGGCTCCTCAGCCGTCCCACACGCAGCTGCGCGTGGGACGGCTGACCAAGGCGCACGGACTCAAGGGCGCGATCAAGGTCGAGCTCTACACGGATGCCCCCGAGCGACGCTTCGTCCCGGGTGCGACCTTCTCGCTACAGGTGCCGACCAGCTCCGACTGGCACGGCAAGAAGCTCGAGCTCATCGAGCTCAAGTTCTACAACGCGCAACCGGTCGCGTTCTTCAAGGACGTGCTCGACCGCAGCACTGCCGAGACGCTCATCAAGGCGATCCTCTGGATCGACCAGGACATGGACGAGGCCTCCGACGAGGAGGACGCGTGGTTCGACCACCAGCTGGTCGGGCTCACGGTGCTGCGTGACGGGGCTCCCGTCGGTACGATCGCGCAGATCGACCACTTCCCGGCCCAGGACCTCCTGACCGTCAAGACGAGCACGGGCGACGTTCTCGTTCCATTCGTCAAGGCGATCGTGGCATCCGTCGACATCGAGGCCGGCACGATGACGGTGACACCGCCGCTCGGCCTGTTCGAGGAGATCGCGGACGAGACGCCCGAAACCACCACCGAGGACTGATCGTGAGGGTCGACATCGTCACGATCTTCCCCGAGTTCTTCGGAGTGCTCGACGTCTCGCTCCTCGGGAGGGCCCGCCAGGCGGGCATCATCGACGTCGGTGTGCACGACCTGCGCGACTTCACGCACGACCGGCATCGTACGGTGGATGACACTCCCTACGGCGGGGGCGCAGGCATGGTGATGCGTCCAGAGCCGTGGGGGGAGGCGCTCGACGCCGTGGTCACGCCGCAGTCGGTCGTGGTGTTCCCATCGCCCGCGGGGGAGCGGTTCACGCAGGAGACGGCGCGCGAGCTCGCGCTCGAGCCGCACCTGGTCTTCGCCTGCGGTCGATACGAGGGCATCGACCAGCGCGTCATCGATTTCGCGGGCTCGGTTGCCCGTGTTCGCGAGATCAGCCTCGGCGACTACGTGCTCAACGGGGGAGAGGTCGCCGTCATGGCGATGATCGAGGCCGTCGGTCGCCTCGTCCCGGGAGTGATCGGCAACGCGGCGAGCCTCGACGAGGAGAGCCACGAGGGCGGCCTGCTCGAGTACCCCAGCTACACGAAGCCGGCGGAGTGGCGTGAGCGGGCCGTGCCGCCGGTCCTGCTCAGCGGCAACCACGGTGCGATCGCGGCCTGGCGCCACGAGCAGCAGCTCGAGCGCACCCGCGCGCGGCGCCCCGACCTGCTCGCGTAATCGCGATCGACCGGAGCCTGGATCAGCGACCGCTGCGTGCGCTCAGGATCAGGGGCCCGTCCTCCGTCACGGCGACCGTGTGCTCGAAGTGCGCGCCACGGGATCCGTCGGCGCTGCGGAGGGTCCAGCCGTCCTTGTCCGTGAATATGCGGTCGGTGCCGATCATGAACCACGGCTCGATCGCGAACACGAGACCCGCTCGCAGGGGTAGACCTCTGCCCGGGCGTCCGTCATTGGGGATGTGAGGATCTCCGTGCATCGTGCGGCCGACGCCGTGCCCGCCGAAGTCGGTGTTGACGCTGTAGCCGGCGGCATGGGCGACGTGGGCGATGGCGGCCGAGATGTCGCCGGTCTTGTTGCCCACCACCGCGGCGGCGATTCCCGCGTCGAGTGCGGCCGAGGTGACCTCGATGAGTCTCAGGTCTTCATCGCGGGGAGTGCCGACGACGACTGACACTGCCGAGTCGGCGACCCAGCCGTTGACCGAGGCGGCGAAGTCCAAGTTCACGAGGTCGCCGTCACGCAGTTTGTAGTTGAAGGGGAGACCGTGAAGCACTGCATCGTTCACCGAGGTGCAGAGCACCTTGCCGAACGGGGACGCCCCGAACGACGGGTGGTAGTCGATGTAGCAGCTCTCGGCGCCTGCCTTGCGGATCATGTCGTGCGCAAGCCGATCGAGTTCCAGCAGATTGACTCCCACCGCGGAGGCCGCGGCCGTCGCCTCGAGCACGCTGGCGACGAAGGCACCGGCGGCCCGCATCTCCTCGATCTCGGCGGGCGTGCGCAGCTCGATCATGAAGCGAGAGCCTCGTGCTTGCTCATGTACTCGTAGACGATGGCGCGCAGCTTCTCGATGAAGCGCTCATCGCCCTGACGCTCGTACAGGAACGCGCGGCGGAGGAGCGCATCGGCGATCTCGATGATGATCTCGAAGTCCAGCGAGAGCTCCTCGGAGGGGGCGACGCCGTACTTGCGTGTGAAGAGGTCCGTGAACTCCTTCGCGAGCACGGAGTTGTTCGACACGTCCGGCTTCAGGAAGCGCATGTCGATCACATCGCCGAATCCCAGCGCCCGAAAGCCGGGCTCGCTCCGGAGCATGTCGACATAGCCGTCGATCGCGGTGTTGAGCGCACTCATCCACTCGACGGGGTGGTCGGTGACCGAGCCGAAGATGCGGGCGGTGAACTTCTCCATGTTGCGCGACGCGAGTGCGCGGAGCAGGGACTGGATGTTGGGGAAGTACCGGTAGACCACTCCCACGGAGGAGCCGGACTTGGTGGCGACATCACTTGTCGTCAGTCCGTCGATGCCGTTCTTGTCGATGAGGTCGGCGGCGGCGTCCAAGAGACTGGTGATGCGTTCGGCACTGCGCTGTTGCACGGGCTCCGTGCGCACAGTGGTCGGGACGAAGTCGGACGTGTCGTTCATGCTGTCGTGTTCTGCTTTCGTGGGTAACGCCCCCAGAAGGCGTGATGGAGATCCGTGAGAAAGATAGCGCGGCTCACTTATGTATTGCCTGAGTGCTTGGTTAAGGCTCTCAAGTGGCACCGCACTCCGGATGTGTGCGAGAATTGCCCTTCGTGCCCGCATCCGGCTCTGCCACAGGGGTTCCGGCAAGTTTCTGAACAAGAACAGTGCTGAGGCACAACACTTCATTCTTTCATTACTAATTATCGTGTTCGACCTGTGGCGGGCGCAGAGAGCGAAAAAACATGCACATCCTCGACAGCGTCGATGCAGCATCCCTCAAGGACAACATCCCCGACTTCCGCGCCGGCGACAACGTCAAGGTGCACGTGAGCATCATCGAAGGTACGCGTTCGCGTATCCAGGTGTTCCAGGGCGTCGTCATCGGCCGTTCCGGTGAGGGCATCCGCGAGACCTTCACGGTCCGCAAGGTCAGCTTCCAGGTCGGCGTCGAGCGCACCTTCCCCGTGCACTCCCCGATCATCGACCACATCGAGCTCGTCACCCGCGGTGACGTGCGTCGCGCGAAGCTCTACTACCTTCGCGGTCTGCGTGGCAAGAAGGCCAAGATCAAGGAGAAGCGCGACTTCTCGTAGTCTCTGAAAGCGAGCTCCACCGCGGCCTCGCGTTTCACGACTTTACTGAGCTCCCAGCCCGCTTATGCTTGCTGGGAGCTCAGGGGTTTAAGTGACATATCGCACGGAGTACGACCCGGACGCCGGCAACAGGCCCGTCCGTGCACCGAAGACGAAGCAGAAGCGTGGATGGAAGATCTTCCTCCGCGATATCGTGCTGATCTTCCTGGCCGCACTGCTGATCTCGTTCCTCATCAAGACGTTCCTGATCCGGTCGTTCTACATCCCGTCCTCCTCGATGGAGACCACTCTCCACATCGACGACCGCATCATCGTCAACCAGCTGGAGCCCAAGCTCATCCCGATCGAGCACGGCGACGTGGTCGTGTTCAAAGACCCGGGCGGCTGGCTCACGCCCCAGATCGAACAGCCCGTCAACTGGTTCGTCGGGGCGGTGGATGCAGTACTCGCGTTCGTCGGACTGAGCGCCCCTGACAGCAACGACCACCTGATCAAGAGAGTCATCGGCCTGCCCGGTGACACCGTGATCTGCTGCAACGACTTCGGACAGATCACCGTCAACGGCGTCCCGCTCGAGGAGCCGTACATCAACCTCCCCCCGGACATCACGAAAGCCACCCGCGACGACTTCGAGGTCACCGTGCCCGAGGGCAAGCTCTGGGTGCTCGGCGACAACCGCTACAACTCCGCCGACTCCTCGTTCCACAAGGATGACGTGACCGGCGGTTTCGTCCCGATCGACAATGTCGTGGGGCGCGCCCTGCTGATCAGCTGGCCCGTCGACCGCTGGACCTGGCTCGACAACTACCCGGTCACGTTCGCCGACGTGGACCCCGTTCCGGCACCATGACCGTCGCAGATCCGACCCTGCGTCTCGAGCGGTCGATGCACCGCGAGGGCATCCGCTTCGTGATCGGCTGCGACGAGGTCGGCCGTGGGGCCATCGCGGGGCCGGTTGCCGTCGGGCTCTCCGTCGTCGGCGTGGGCATCGGCAAGCATCCCGCCGGTCTCCGCGACTCCAAGATGCTCAGCGAGAAGCGCCGCGAAGAGCTCTCGCCGCTCGCCCAGAAGTGGTCGCACTTCTCGGCCGTCGGCCTCGCGTCCGCGCTCGAGGTGGACGCGATCGGCATCATCGCGTCGCTGGCGCTCGCGGGTCGCCGCGCACTCACGGAGCTGCACGAGGCCGGGCTCGCGATCCACGACAGCGTGGTGCTGCTCGACGGCTCGCACGACTGGTTGAGTCCGGGTCTGGCGAAACCCCCGCGGGTGCACACGCGCGTCAAAGCGGATCGCGACTGCGCATCGGTGGCGGCGGCATCCGTGATCGCCAAGGTGCACCGCGACCGCCTGATGATCGACGCGGACGCCACCATCCCCGGCTACGGCTGGACCGGCAACAAGGGCTACGGCTCATCGGAGCACTACGCGGCCCTCGACGCGCTCGGGCCGTCGGAGCTGCATCGTCACACCTGGTTGCACGAGCGCCCTGCCCTGGTCTCCCCGACGGCTTAGACTGGTCGGAGCATGGATGAAGACGAGTTCGAAGACTATGACCGCGAGGTCGAGCTTGCGCTGTACCGGGAGTACCGGGACGTCGTAAGCCAGTTCCGCTATGTCGTTGAGACGGAGCGACGGTTCTACCTCGCCAACGAGGTCGAGCTGGTCCGCCGTGACACCGAGCACGACTTCTACTTCGAGCTCACCATGAACGACGTGTGGGTGTGGGACGTCTACCGTTCGGACCGCTTCGTGAAGTCGGTGCGGGTGCTCACGTTCAAGGACGTCAACGTCGAGGAGCTCTCCTCGAAGGAGCTCGAGCTTCCGAAGGAACTCGCTCTCGACGAGTAGCTAGTCCGCTCCTCCCCACCAGCAGCTCTTTTCACCGCAGCACAGATGGATCGGGTCGCCCTTTCCCAGGGATGCCCACGCGCGACTCTTGAGGCATGGCATCGAAAGACGCACTCGGGCGCAGGGGTGAGGGTATTGCGGCCCGTCATCTCGAACGTTCCGGACTGACAATCCTCGAGCGCAACTGGCGCTGCACCCAGGGCGAGATCGACCTTATTGCGCAGGACGGCGACGAGGTCGTGTTCGTCGAGGTGAAGACGCGGTCGAGCGTGGCCTACGGGCACCCGCTGGAGGCGATCACGCCCGTCAAGCTCGCGCGGCTCCGTAGGCTCGCGGGGGCATGGTGCGCCGCACATCCCGGAGTGGCGCCGCGAATCCGCATCGATGCCGTCGGAGTCATTGCGCCGCGTCAGGGCGAGGTCGTCATCGAGCACCTCGCGCGGGTGTTCTGATGACGGTGGGTCGCACTCGCTCGGTGTCCCTATTGGGCCTTCGCGGTGCCGTGGTTGAGATCGAGGCGGACATCTCGAGCAATCTGCCCGCCTTCGTGCTCATAGGGCTACCTGATGCAGCGCTCGGTGAGGCAAAAGACCGGGTGCGTGCAGCCGCGACGAACTCGGGCTGTGGCCTGCCCAACCGCAAGATCACCGTGAACCTCTCCCCGGCGGCACTACCCAAGCACGGGTCCGGGTTCGATCTCGGCATCGCTCTCGCCGCGCTCGCTGCCGCAGACACCGTGAGCTCCGCGTCCATCGAGCGGGTCGTGCACCTCGGTGAGCTCGGGCTCGACGGGCGACTGCGACCCATCGACGGAGTCCTGCCGGCAGTACTGGCAGCATCACGCGCGGGATTCGAGACAGTGATGGTGCCGGCGGGAAACGCGGACGAGGCCTCCCTGGTTCCGGGCGTTCGCGTCGTCCCTGTCGCTTCCCTTCGCGATGCCGCGATCTGGCACGGGGGAGAGTTCGAGCCCGAGGTGGTCGAGCCCATCCTGCGCGCGACGGACGCGCCCGCGGACGAGGTCCTGCCCGACCTCTCCGACATCGTCGGCAGCCGGGATGCAGTCGAAGCCATGCTCGTCGCAGCGGCCGGCGGGCACCACGCCTTCCTCCTCGGCCCGCCCGGCGCGGGCAAGACCATGCTCGCGTCCCGACTCCCGAGCCTCCTACCCGATCTCGACGCCGAGGCCGCCCTCGAGGTCAGTTCGTTGAGGTCATTGGCGGGGATGCCCGTGGGCGCGACCCTCTCGTCCAGACCGCCGTTCGAGGCACCGCACCACACCGCAACAGCTGCCTCCCTCGTGGGCGGAGGCAGCGGGCGCATACGTCCG
>Ga0247740_1000074_pt1 | contig 47248 bp, 52 predicted proteins | sample UWRJL148409B2_FD_180942 | JGI IMG/M metagenome (GOLD analysis project Ga0247740, IMG submission 180942) | Plant litter microbial communities from Arlington Agricultural Research Station in Wisconsin, United States - UWRJ-L148-409B-2 | ecosystem: Environmental > Terrestrial > Plant litter >...
TAGACCTGGGTTGGGGGCCTTTAAAGTACATCAACAGGTTTGCAGTACTGCCGGTATTTCATTTTCTGGAACAGTTTAACTGGACCTACGGCTTAATAATATTAGCCCTTACAGTAATATTAAAGCTGGTGTTATCGCCGCTTACCTATAAATCATACCTGTCAATGGCTAAAATGCGTGTGCTTAAGCCGGAGATGGACGAGATAAAAGGCAAAGTAGGAGAGGACAACCCAACGTTATTACAGCAGGAGTACCTTAAGCTCTATAAAAAGGCGGGGGTAAATCCATTGGGTGGATGTTTGCCGCTTTTACTGCAAATGCCTATTGTCATCGCGTTCTTCAGGTTTTTTCCAAGTTTATTTGAGTTAAGGGGACAGAGCTTTTTGTGGATGCATGATCTGTCAACGTATGATGCGTTTATTGAATTTGGTTTCACGCTTCCCTTTATAGGTGGTCACTTAAGTTTGATGTGCGTACTGATGACTATTTCAACGCTTATCTACACGTACTTTAATAACCAGATCTCGGGCGTTACCGGCCAAATGAAATACATAGGTTATATTACACCTATCATATTTTTAGGCGCGCTTAATAGCTACCCTGCAGGTTTGAACTACTATTATTTCCTGGCTAACATGTTTACCTTCCTGCAGCAATACATCATCAGGCTGATGGTGGATGATAAGAAGATCCATGCGCAGATACAGGAAAATAAAAAGAAACCTGAAAGCACGAAGAAGAAAACAGGCTTTGGCGCTAAAATGGAAGAAATGATGCGCCAGCAACAACAGGTAAAGAAGAAGTAGTGATTGGTGATTAGATATATTGGGGGCCGCGGTTTATGCGGCCCTTTTTTGTTTTAAACGCCTTTATTCTTTTTTTGATGGTAAGGATGAGCCGCTATAGTTTTCTATTTAAAGTTGGCAACAGGCGTTGCAAAAATATCTATTATTTCATGCATTTATAATTATTTGATATACAGTTGCTTATGTTTTATTTACAGCTAATTTTACTGACTAATAAGTAGTTGCAAATCGTTTCATGTGTAAACACCTAATATTTGTAAATTACTGGTAGCCAAATATTTTCAAAAAATCATGTTGCAAACTGTTGCTATTGTTGCCTGTATTTTCTGCAACACCCGCAAACAAAAAGAGGCCCTCATTAACAAAATGAAGGCCTCTATAATAAAGACTTTTATTATTAAATCAAGTTGCTGTCTGTCAATACTTGATTCATGCTTCGTACAGCATCTGCGCTTTTGTTAAAGGCAGCTTGCTCATCAGCAGTAAGGCTGTAGTCAACAATTTTTTCCCATCCGTTTTTACCCAAGATAACAGGCACAACTAATGATATATCAGACTGACCGTACTCGCCATCCAAAGCAACACCGCATGATAATAGTTTCTTTTGATCGCGTACAATGGCCTCAACCATAAAAGCTGTACCCGCACCCGGTGCATACCATGCAGAAGTGCCAATTAGCTTGGTTAAAGTAGCGCCGCCAACCATAGTAGCCGCAACAACTTTATCCTGTTGCTCTTTGCTTAAAAAGTTGGTAACAGGTACACTGTTCCAGTAAGCGTGGTTAATCAATGGAATCATTGTGGTGTCACCATGACCGCCAATAACTACCGCGTTCAAGTCGGCAGGAGAGCAGCCCAGTTCCTGGCTCAGGTAATATTTAAACCTAGCAGAATCTAACGCGCCGCCCATACCAATAATACGGTTTTTAGGCAGGCCTGATGTTTTAAGCGTAAGGTAGTTCATGGTATCCATTGGGTTTGATACCACTATAATAATTGTATTAGGCGAGTATTTTAACACGTTTTCGGTAACGCTTTTAACAATACCGGCGTTGGTGCCAATCAATTCTTCGCGGGTCATGCCCGGTTTACGCGGCAAACCTGAAGTGATAACAACCACTTCTGAGTCGGCAGTAGCTGCGTAATCGTTGGTTACACCCTTAATTTTTGTATCGAACTCCAAAAGAGCCGAGGTTTGCATCATGTCAATAGCCTTGCCTTCAGCAAAACCTTCTCTGATGTCTAACAAAATTAGTTCTTCGGCTAACTCTTTCCTTGCAATGTTATCCGCGCAGGTAGCGCCGACTGCACCGGCACCAATAACGGTTATTTTCATGATTTATATGATTTATTTTATAGATGAATTAAACAGAGCGCAATTTTAATAAAAAATAAACAATACTGTTTGCAACTCAGGTAAATAATAGTAAAGATATTACTACAACGGTTTAGCGGGGTTAACGGAGCGCAGTGCAGAATAAATATTAGGAATGGAACGGTGACATTTTACCTGTAAAACAAGAAAATACAAGTAAAATATAATCTATTAGTTAACCGAAATTGGATTTTTTATATAAATTGGTAATAATTTTATGTGATTTTAAATTTTTTGATAGTTTCTGTGATAATATTTGCAAAAAACAGAATTATTATTTTAGATTTGTCTTCATAAAGCGTTTTTAGCTGCTAAAAATCGCAATTCGAATCAAACTTTACAAAATAGATAAAAAATGGCAACAAAACTCGAGTACATTTGGCTTGATGGGTACAAACCAACTCAAAGCCTGCGTAGTAAAACAAAAATTGTTAAAAGTTTCAGTGGAAAAGTAGAAGATCTGGATAACTGGAGCTTCGATGGTTCATCGACTGAGCAGGCACCAGGTGGTTCATCAGATTGTATCTTGAAGCCGGTATTCACAGTGCCTGATCCAGGAAGAAAGGACGCATACCTTGTGATGTGCGAAGTATTGGATTCCAAGGGTCAGCCACACGAGTCAAACGGCCGTGCGCTTATTCAGGATGATGATAATGATTTCTGGTTTGGATTTGAGCAAGAGTATTTCCTTTGGGACCCTGCAACTAACAAACCACTCGGTTTCCCGGCAAACGGTTACCCTGCACCACAAGGCCCTTACTACTGTTCTGTAGGTGCTAACAACGCTTTCGGTCGCGAGATTGTTGAAGAGCATTTAGACGTTTGTTTAGAGGCTGGTTTGAACGTAGAAGGTATCAATGCTGAAGTCGCCGCCGGACAATGGGAATTCCAGATCTTCTCAAAAGGTGCTAAAGAAGCCGGTGACCAAATTTGGGTTGCACGTTATTTATTAGAAAGAATAGGAGAGAAATACGGAGTATCAATTAACTATCATTGTAAACCGCTTGGTCAATTAGACTGGAACGGTTCTGGTATGCACGCCAATTTCTCAAACACTACTTTACGTACTGCAAACAGCAAAGCTACTTTCGAAGCAATTTGCGAGTCTTTCCGCCCTGCAATCGCTGAGTGTATCGCGGTTTATGGTGCTGATAACGATCAACGTTTAACCGGTAAACACGAAACAGCTTCTATCCATGACTTTAGCTACGGCGTGTCAGATCGTGGTGCTTCTATTCGTATCCCTTTATATACAGTGGATCATGACTGGAGTGGTTATTTGGAAGATCGTCGCCCTAACTCTGCTGCAGATCCATACAAGGTTGCTGCAGTTATTATAAAAACTGTTAAGTCAGCTAAATTGTAATCACTTTAAAGCTTATACAATTAAATCCTTCCCTTCCGGCGCAAGCCGCGAAGGGATTTTTTATGATTTTATATAAGCGAGGTAATCGCCTGATTTTATTTCAGTGGAGCCCGCTACGGATAAGTTATAAAGGTAAACCCAACATTTAAATTCCTGGTCAATACCGCTAACAGTAATTTGGTTTCGTACAAATAAATTTGGTTGTTCCTGTTCAAAACCAAAACCCTCGTAATCATCTAACATTTCCAGATTTAACGCTGGGCTCTTTAACCGATACACGCTTCCTTTTATTGTATAACCGTTAATATCAGCTGTCGCTCCGGGATATTCGCCGCAGTCAAACAATCTACCTATAAAACTACCATTACTAACGAAAGCGGAATTGCGTTTAAGATATTGCCCAAACTCATTATCCCCATCCAACAGCGAACCGTAAACAAAAAGCAGATCATTATTCATTAAACTAATATAAAGTTTTACTGTTATAGGCGATAATAGTTTATAATAACATCGTTATTAGTTAACTTGCTACAGTTTATCAACACCCATGAACGAGCAACAAATTTCTGCTTATCTGCAGGAAAACAACATACAGAAAATAAAATTTGCTTTTGCTGACATCGATGGCGTTTTGCGCGGCAAGGTAATTAATGCTAAAAAGTTTATTGATGGCTTGCAAACCGGATATGGCTTTTGCGATGTGGTTTTTGGGTGGGATAGCAGCGACGTTTGCTACGACAACACCACACTTACCGGCTGGCATACCGGTTATCCGGATAAGCTATGTTATATTGACCTTTCTACATTTCGCACAGTGCCATGGCAAGACAATATTCCTTTTTTCCTGGCAGATTTTAGTGGTGATAAAAAAAACGGTCTTGCCGCCTGCCCCCGCACGTTGTTAAAACAAATCACAGCAGAATGCGAGGCGTTAGGATATCATCCGGAGTTTGCACAGGAGTTTGAATGGTTCAATTTTAAAGAAACGCCGCAATCTATTAGCGAAAAGAAATTTGTTGATCCACAGCCGTTAACACCCGGTATGTTTGGTTACTCCGTTTTACGAACATCAGAGAATAGTGATTTTTATTATGATCTGTTTAATTTGCTGATGCAGTTCGGCATTCCGGTAGAAGGCTTGCACACCGAGACAGGACCAGGCGTTTACGAAGCGGCTATTTTGCATAGTCATGTTATGGAAGCGGCCGATAGAGCAGTGCTGCTTAAAACTGCCGTTAAGGAGATTGCTTACAAACACGGCATTATGGCTTCGTTTATGGCTAAATGGGATGAAACGCTACCCGGCTGCGGCGGCCATGTTCACCAAAGCTTATGGAGTAGCGATAAATCTAAAAATCTGTTTTATGATGGTAGCGATGTAAATAGTATGAGCGAGCTGCACAGGCAATATCTGGCCGGGCAACTGTATTGCCTGCCGCATATTATACCCATGTACGCACCAACCATTAACAGCTATAAACGCCTGATAGAGGGAGCATGGGCACCCACGACTATTACTTGGGCTGTAGAGAACCGCACCACTGCCTTACGTGTAATCAATACCTCCGAGGCTTATACCCGCCTCGAAACCCGAATACCTGGTGCCGATACCAACCCTTATTTGGTTATGGCTGCAGCATTAGCATCTGGTTTGTACGGTATAAAAAACAAACTAAAATTAGAAATCCCCCAAACCATTGGCAATGGGTATACTAACGCTGAAAACGGTAAAATACCTGCCAATCTATTTGATGCGTCTGTCGCCATGAAAAATTCTGATATAGCTAGCGAACTATTCGGCGCCGACTTTGTTGACCACTTTACGCAAACCCGCTTATGGGAATGTAAACAATTTAACAAAGCGGTAACTAACTGGGAGCTGAGAAGATATTTTGAGATAATTTAATGATATATATCATATAATCCCTTCGCTTGCTTTATATTTGCCGCCCTTGTGGCAAAACTTCAAATGGATCATTCTTTAATCATAAAAAAAGCCTGGGAAGGTTATGATGCTTCAAAGACTATAAAAAGTATAGAAGACATAAGCGCCATGGTTTCAACCAACCGCGTTTTCAGGATAACGTTTGACGATGACGATATTATAATAGCCAAGTTCTCTTACTTCGGAAAATTTGAGAATTTTAAAGAAGATCATCGTATTATTCACAGTCTGTCCAACAACTTGCTCTATCCATTTGAGAATGTTTTGGCCAAATCGTTGGTAAAAAATAACCGGGTTTATATTTACCATTACAAGCAAGGTAAAATAGATGCTTGGGTGGTTTTTTATAACCCCACGCGTATTTTGGATCGCCTGCCACGCCGGCTGGAAGAACATCATATTGCTAAACTTGGGCAGCAGGTTGGTAAGTTTCATAAAGCCTGCAAGCATATAAAAAATGTGCTGCCTAAATCTTCAAAAACGCTTCGTACAGATATCTATTCGCTTATACATCAGCTGGAGGTAAATGAAAAGCAGTTTGGATCTGCCATGAAGGTTGATTTTTTGAAGTACCATTGTGATACTTTCCTTAAAAACCGCTCAAAATATACCATGAGCTCTTTTGACATAATTCCGGTTTTTATAGATTGGAACATAGGGAATTTTTCGGTTGATAGTAACCTTAACTTATACTCCCGTTGGGATTACGATTGGTTCAGGATGAGCTACAGGGTATTGGATTTTTACTTTTTGAGCAGGGTGGTATCTGATGTGGGTGATAGAACGGTGTTCAGCTATGGCATTAACACTTTAAATGAGGATCGTTTTATACTTTTTCTTCAGGAATACCATAAAGTAAATCCGCTTACAGCTAATGAAGTGCGTTTTCTGAAAGAAGCCTACCGCTTTTTTATTTTGAATTATGTTATAAAAGATGGCAAGTACTTTTTTGCTGAACAATATGCTAAAAAGCTACAGGGGGAGGCTTTTGAGATTTACCTTCCATCGGTAGACCGCGATTTTGATGCTGAAAAACTGGTGAGTGCGTTAAAACTCGATTGATTTAATACAGGTATTTGCAGGCATTGCAGTGTAAAATGATATATTTGAAGCTAACACTATCTTAATATCCTTAAAATACGTAATGCAGCGCATTGATAATTTCAAAACCATAATTGATAAATATGATATAGTTTTTTTTGATGCTTTTGGCGTGTTAAAAAACTATACCGGATTAGTTAAAGGCATTGAAAGGACTTTTGAGTATCTGGCGGAACAAAACAAAGAGTATTACATAGTCACCAACGATGCATCGCGTAGCCCAGAACAGTTGGCGGCATCTTATCATTTATTGGGCCTTAATGCCATTACTGCCGACAGGATAATTTCGTCAGGGATGCTAACCAAAGAGTACCTTGATCTGAAGGTGCAGGATGGCATAGTGGCTTATTTAGGTACCGAGAATTCCGCGCATTATATTGAAAGTTCTGGCTTGCATACCATACCTGTGGCGCATATAAACGAAGGTAATTTTGATCAGGTTAACGCGCTTATATTTTTAGATGACGAGGGTTTTGACTGGCGAAATGATTTGAACATGGCGGTAAACCTGCTTCGTCGCAGGCCAATACCGGCTATTGTAGCCAATACTGATTACGCGTACCCTGTTTCTGTGCAAAACGTAGCTGTAGCCGTAGGTGGTTTAGCTAAAATGATAGAGGATATTGTAGGAAAGGCGTTTATTCGTTTTGGCAAGCCAGACTCGCAGATGTTTATGTTTGCTTATGATCTGATACGTGATTACAGGCCCATCAGCAAAAAAGATATTGTAATGGTAGGCGATACCCTGCAAACCGATATTTTAGGTGGCAATAAATACGGTTTAGATACTGTGCTCGTGCTATCAGGCAATACCCGCGCTCAGGATGCCGATGTGCGAATCAACGCTACAGGTATTGTGCCTACTTACATATGCGAATCTGCGGTGGTAGAGCGCGATATGTTTTAATCAGCTACTGATTAAACGGTTGTAGTCCTCCGGCGTGTCAATATCAAACGCTCCATCAGGAAAACGTACTTCCACTACAGCTTGAGCATATTTTTGCAATACTTTTTTAGCCCCCTCATTGCCCTGCATTTTTAAAAGATCATCAAAAAAAGCCTTGTCAAACAAAACCGGTGGGCCGATAGTAGCATTGTAGGCGCTTGCAATAATTTTCTCAGGCGCGGCGATCTCTATCAATTGCCTTATAAAAACCGAACTAACAAGCGGCTGATCAGTAAGGAGAAACATTACAGACGAAAGTTCAGGCTGAATTTTTAGCAACTCTTTCAAACCATAGCTAATGCTGCTACCCATGCCTGATTTCCATTGTGGGTTTAGAAAAACATGTACGTTTGTAGTCTCAATTGTAGGGGCGATAGCTTGGCCGTTTGCGCCTAAAACTACAGTAACTACTTCAATTTGGGCAGCTAGCGCTGTTTTAATTACAGTTTGCAATAAAGTTTGACCTTTAAAAACCAAATTTTGCTTGGCTTTACCCATGCGGGTTGATGAACCCGCAGCCAAAATTATTATGCCTGTCATAACGCCTGTTTGATGATCTGATCGGCACGGTCATGTATAAAGGTTTTGTTACGCAATGATACCGCTACGCTTTTCTTTAAAACAGCCTGGATCTCTGATAATATGGACAATGCTATCTCGTCAGCATTTTCTGACCCTATTGCCAAACCTGCCGGACCATAAACATGCGCTAATTGTTCAGCGTTTATCTCCATGCCCTCATCACGCATATCATTAAGCATACGGTTTAAACGCTTTTTGGGGCCTAGGCAACCTATGTATGTTAACTGTAATGGCAGCAATTGCTTTAGCATTGCCATGTCGTAATTAAAGTTATGTGTCATTAATACAACGGCTGTCCTGTCGTCAACTGTCAATAACGGCAAAGCCTGCTCTGGTTTAGCCGTAACAACTTTCGCCAACGGAAATCTACCAGGCACCGCATAATTGGCACGACCGTCAACCACCATAACATGCCAGCCCAAAACCGCGGCAAACTTCATCAGTGGGATAGTATCGTTGCCTGCACCAAAAATTACCAGCGAAACTGCAGGTTGCAGTAATTCCACAAAACAGGTAAACTCGTCGTCGTATGAGTAGGCCTTCGTTACCGAGTTGCCGTTTTGCAACACATAACGAGCGTCTTCAATCACGGCGTTTTTTACAATTTCATCCGGGAAATCATTGGTAATAAATTCGTCATCTGATAAGAGCATGCAGGTGCCGGGCTGTTCTTTCTTCTTGTCTTTTAAAGAAAATAGTGTGGCTATTACCACAGGCCTCCGCTTATTTAAAAACAAGCGGAATAAATTAACCGGGCTTTTATCCTGCTGGCTAGATAGCGGCTCTATCAATATATGGATGATGCCATTACAGCCCAATCCAACGCCAAATTTAGCGTCATCGTCATCCGTAGTATCATAAGTAACCAGCATGGGGCGGTTTTGCGCCATTGCCAAACGGGCCTTGCGCAAAGCGTCGCCCTCAAGGCAACCACCGCTTATAGCACCGGTAAGTTCGCCATCATCTGCAATTAACATACGTGCTCCCGCATGGCGATAGGATGAGCCTTCAACATGCACTACGGTTGCCAAAGCCGTTTGTTTACCTGATGCCGTTGCTTTATCAAAAGCGGTTACAATGTCCTGCAGTTCTTTCATCCAGAACAAATATAAAGGAATGTTTTGAGCGCTACTAACTAATAACAGCCACATTTTTGTGATAAAACGACAATTAAAACACACAGCATACCGTTGATATTTTTAATTTTACACTAATATCAACACCACAGAGCGATTTGTTAGTAGATAATCATGGACGAAACATAAGCTATCTGCGCCTTGCGGTGACAGACAGGTGCAACCTGCGCTGCTTTTATTGTATGCCCGAAGAAGGGTTGAACTGGTTATCGCGCACGGAATTGATGAGTTACGAAGAGATGATGCGTGCATGTTCGCTCCTGGTGAAAATGGGTATTGAAAAAATACGCATAACCGGTGGCGAACCTTTTGTTCGAAAGGATATCATGAATTTATTGTCAGGTTTATCAAAACTTGATGGATTACGCGACCTGAGCATGACAACCAATGGTGTTTTAACCGCGCCTTATGTTGCCGAAATGAAGCGTTTGGGTATTAACACCGTTAACCTTAGCCTGGATACATTGGACCCCAACCGTTTTTTCACTATCACCTTACGGGACGAATTTAACAAGGTTATGGACACCCTGCAGGAGTTGTTGCGTAATGATATGGTGGTGAAAATAAACGCCGTTGTAATGGCGGGCAAAAATACCCAGGATATTATCCCCATGGTTGAAATGACCAGGCATTTGCCGGTAAGCGTACGTTTTATTGAGGAAATGCCATTTAATGGTGATGGGCATGTATATAAAGGACTGGAATGGGATCATGCCCGTATTTTGAATGAGATACAACAACATTTTCCGACTATCAAAAAAAGTATTGATCCCGCTAATTCAACAGCCTACAATTACGAGATACCGGGGCACAAGGGTGGTGTAGGCATAATTGCGGCTTACTCGCGTACGTTTTGCGGTACATGTAACCGCATTCGTGTAACACCGCAAGGCACGCTAAAAAACTGCTTGTATGATGACGGTGTAATGAATATTAAAGACTTGATGCGGGCGGGTTATGATGATGATCAATTAGAGCAACATTTACTGACAGCTTTTAGCAATCGCGTAAAAGATGGATGGGAAGCAGAACGCCTGCGGGTTGAAAAAACCGGCGTACACGAATCAATGGCTACAATAGGCGGATAACAATAAATCTACCTCAAACATCTATAAAACAAAAAAACATGATAACGGTTGAACAAGCCGAAGAACTGATATTGAACAACACCGGAGATTACGGTGCTGAAATTATATTATTTGAAGAATCATTGGGGCGGGTGCTGGCCGAAACTATTAGGGCCGACCGTGACCTACCGCCATTTAACCGCGTTAGCATGGACGGCATAGCCATAAAATATGCTGACTTTGAAAAGGGTGTGAAACCCTTTAACATAAAAGCTACACAAGCGGCAGGCGATAGCCCCGTGGAGGTAGGTGAGGGCGGTGATTGTATTGAGATAATGACAGGAGCGGCGCTACCCGGGTGGTTAGATACCGTTATCAGGTATGAAGATGTGGTGATAAAAGATGGTAAGGCCACTGTACAAATCAGCGAGATAAAAAAAGGTCAGAATATCCATACCCAAGGTGCCGATAGGAAACAAGGCGATATATTATTAACTCCGGGTAGCGTTATAACACCGGCGGTTATCAGTATGGTGGCCTCGGTGGGCGAATCGGAGCTAAGGGTAAAAAGGAAACCGAGGGTGGTGATAGTTTCTTCAGGCGACGAACTGATTGATGTTGCGGCAAAGCCATCGCCTTACCAAATAAGGCGCTCTAACAATTATATGGTAAAGGCCATACTTGCCGGTTTAGGAATTGACGCGGGTATGTTGCACATACCCGACGAACCGGAAGCTATCAGGTCAACCCTACAGCAATGCCTTGCAAACTTTGATGTGCTGCTACTAAGCGGAGGCATATCAATGGGTAAATTCGATTATATTCCACAGGTTTTAAACGAATTAAACGTGGAGCAGATATTCCACAAGGTGCAGCAGCGGCCGGGTAAACCCTTTTGGTTTGGTAGACATGAGAATGGGCCGGTTGTGTTCGCCTTTCCGGGTAACCCCGGCGCTACCTTTATGTGCACGCACCGCTATTTCATACCCTGGATGAACGCTACATTGGGCGCTGAAACAAAACCCGCTATGTATGCTGTTTTAGATGGAGACTTTACTTTTCAGCCTCAATTACAATACTTTTTACAAGTGAAACTAAATTTTGCCGAAGATGGTAAATTACTGGCCAACCCTGTTGAAGGCAATGGTTCGGGCGATTTTGCTAATTTAGCAGATACAGATGCATTTATGGAACTTCCGTTGAGCAAAAATGAGTTTAAGAGGGGTGAGGTTTATCGCGTTTGGATATTTAATCAGCAGTAATAATGAGCGAGTTCTCCCACTTGGATAAAACCGGCAAAGCCACAATGGTTGATGTTTCTGCAAAGGAAATAACTCACCGCACCGCAACAGCCCGCGCCACGGTCTTTCTACCCGATAAAGTTTTAACCCAACTGAACGACGGCGATCTGCAAACAAAAAAAGGCTCCGTATTTCAAACTGCTATCATAGCGGGTATTATGGCTGCAAAAAAAACCGGCGATCTGATACCGCTTTGTCACCCGCTGGGAATGGACAATTGCAAAATAAATATTGCGTTTAATAATGAGCAGGAAGTTGTAATTGATTGCATGGCAAGTATATCAGCAAAAACAGGGATTGAGATGGAGGCTTTGATGGGGGCAAGCGTTGCTGCTTTAACAATTTACGATATGTGTAAGGCCCTGAGCCACGACATTATTATAAAGGAGATAAAACTGATTGAAAAAACAGGAGGTAAGCTTGACTTTAAAAGATCATAAAAAACACACCGCGTTGGCGAAGCCTTCAACAGGCTATTTTGGGAGAAACGAGTGGGCAATTGTGGGCGGGCCATGCGTTAATATTAAACTGTTGGCCAATGATGTGATACAGGCGCTGTCGCCAAAATATAAATGCGCGTATGTTGATGCATCTCATAATGACGAAGTGGTTTCGCCGCCGGGCCGTTTAGCGGCGGGGGCTTATTTGGAATATGTTGATCAGCAAAATCATCATCAGTTTAATTACAACAGCTCGTTTTCACCGGTCGACTGTAAGCAGCAATTCTCTGAAGCCGATGTGGTGCTGGTAAATGGTAATCATCAACAAGCTAAGGCCCAGGTGGTAATTATCCATCCTAATAAAATAGCATCATTACAAAAACGCATGGGGCAGCTTACCAATGTTCAATTGATACTGTTGGCTGAAGGCGCTGAGGATGTTTTTGATTTTGTTAAAGGGGCCTTACCCAACTGGCAGCAGATCCCGCTGTATTATTTAGACGAAACTGAAAAGATCGCAGCTTTTTTTGAAGATAAAATGCAACAGACCCGGCCTGTTCTAAAAGGTTTGGTTTTGGCGGGAGGGCAAAGCATGCGTATGGGGCATGACAAAGGCGCGGTAAACTGGCATGGCACAGAACAACGTTATTACATGGCCGATATATTGGGCGGCCTTTGCAGTGATGTTTTTTTATCCTGCCGCGCAGAACAGACCCAAACTTTTGACGGAAAATACCAAACGCTTGAAGATACCTTTACCGGCCTTGGGCCGTTTGGAGCTATTCTTTCTGCTTTTAGGCATGACCCTAACAGCGCCTGGCTTATTGTAGCCTGCGACCTGCCATTGCTTAATAAGCAAACATTACAACACCTCGTAAATAATCGCGACATTTCTGCTGTGGCAACTGCTTATAAGAATGAGGATGAAGGTTTCCCGGAACCGCTTGTTACTATTTGGGAGCCAAAGGCATATCCGCGTTTATTAAGTTATCTTTCACAAGGATACTCTTGTCCGCGTAAGGTTTTGATCAATAGTAACACAAAGCTGCTTCATGCCATTGATACCGCCGCGCTCACCAATGTTAATACGCCCGAAGAGCTGGAGCGTGCGAGGGAGCAGTTGAATATTAAAAGTGCAACAATATAATGGAAGCCGAACAGCTTAGATATAGCTGCCAGATAGCATTACCTGGTTTTGGTGAATTGGGGCAGCAATTGCTGCAACAGGCTAAAGTACTGGTAGTTGGAGCCGGTGGTTTGGGTTGCCCGGCCGCCCAGTACCTTGCCGCTGCGGGTATTGGCACCTTAGGCATTGCAGATTTTGATATGGTAGGCCTCAGCAATCTGCATAGGCAAATATTATACACCCCAGCTGATGTTGGCAAAAAGAAGGTAATTGTTGCATCAGATAGACTAAGCAAACAAAACCCCGCTATAAAAATCATCACGCATGATCTGAAGGTAACTTCTGCTAATGCGCTGACTTTAATATCCTATTACGATATTATTCTGGACGGTACAGATAACTTTGAAACTCGATACTTGATAAATGATGCATGTGTAATGGCAGGAAAACCGGTTGTTTATGGCGCAATTTATCAATACGAAGGTCAGGTTGCTGTGTGGAATGTAAATAATGCAGATGGCACAAGATCTCCCAATTACCGTGATCTTTTTCCGCAGGTTAACGCAAGTTTGATACCCAACTGTGCCGATGGGGGAGTTATACCTACGCTGGCTGGTATAATTGGATGTATGCAGGCTAACGAAGTTATAAAATATATAACCAATACTGGTGAATTGCTAGCGGGTAAAGTGTTAGTGTTTGATGCTGCCACATTGCAAAGTCGTGCAATTAAAATAGGCCATAGTACACAAACCAATATAACAAGCCTTGCGGAAACGAGCGCTGTTCCGTTAATGACTGTAGCAGAAGTAAAGGCTGGTTTAGCTGAAGATACACTGGATCTGGTTGATATACGCACAGATCAGGAACGTGACGCGATCAATATAGGTGGTGTTCATTTTGAAGCTGATGAGATTGATGAACATGCTGAATATTTAAACAACTCGCGTGTAAAGGTACTTTATTGTTCATCAGGCAAACGCAGTGCGGAGGCAGCTAAAGCCATTAAACAAAAATGGCCGGATGCAAATATCTTCTCGATGGATGGCGGCTTAAAGGCCTGGTTTGAAAGCTTGTAAAGCAAATATCATTCGATAAAAGCAGCATAAATTACCTAGGGATGAGCTGCAACCCAAACCTCGCCATCCTCAAAAACTTCTTTTTTCCAGATAGGCACAGTTTCCTTAAGCGTATCAATAATAAATCTGCAGGCATCAAAGGCAGCGCCACGGTGGGCGGCTGCAACGGCTATGATTACGGGGATTTCGCCAATTTGTAAAACGCCGGTGCGGTGATGGACCAATACTTTTTGTAACGGCCATTTTTCAAAAGCCATTGCAGTAATTTTTTCCATTTCGCGCAGCGCCATTACTTCATAAGCCTCAAATTCAAGACGTGTTACTGGTTTACCTTTAGTGCTATTACGCACAGTGCCTATAAATACATCTATTCCGCCGCATTCTGGCGACATTACCCATCCTGTACATTCCTGTATATCAAGCGTTGATGGCGATATTTTTATATTGATTGTCATTATTATAACTGTTAACCGCCGCTTACCGGTGGAATTATAGCAATCTCGTCGCGCTCGTGAATGGTATCCCCGTCGAGGGCGTATTCACTGTTTACGGCTACCATATACGTGGCCAATTGCTTTAAGCGTGGATAACGTTGTTCAAGCGCGTATTTCAAATTAGATACTGTTGCATCATTAGGAAGGTCAGCTACCGTTGCTGATCCGCCAAAAATTTCCTTCGCAATACCAAAGGCAAGTATATTAATCTCCATAAGCCAATCCCGTTTTTACAAATATGCAGCATTCCTGCTTAGCAGCATAAAAACATGATAAATTGTTTATGATGAGTGAATTTTTATGAAAAAGCAAAACGTATTTAAGGGAAATAACTATTTGATAATCTATATATTACCTATTTTTTAGTGAAAGTCCAAATCCAATATTTTAAAAAGGAAACTTTTTTTTAAAATATATATATAAAGTATACCGACTTAGTAGTATATTTGTATTATTAAAATAGAGTTAAGAAAAACGATATTATAAATTATAAGCAAAACGCCATGGCAACTGTAATAAATAACCGCCCTTCGTTTGATATACTGGAAGCAACAACCGATAGAGATTTGTCGTTCAAAAATTATCAATCATTAAAGCCTGTGAAAACAGGGGCATTTGTTTCGCGCATTAGTTTTGATTTTTCTTACTCACATTGGCAGAATTTTACTAACGGTGTGGTGGACGATACCTTTATTGCTACTAAACAAATTTATGGTCAACCATTGGTTATCAGTTTTTATTCAAAACACTGGCATGCAAAAGGGGTTGAAGATTTAAAGCAACTTAGCGCTTTGCATGCACAAGTAAAGGCAAGTGGTGGCAATCTGGTGGTTATAAGTGCAGAAGCTATTGATGAGGTATTGGCGGGCTTAGCGTTTGATAACAATCTTTCGTTAAACTTCTATTTTGATCAAAGTAACGCGATAGCAAAACAGTTAGGCGTGTACTCTGATACCGACCCTATCTGGAACTGGTTTGCCGGCATTGACCTCAACGTACCATTGTTATCAACATTTGTTATTAATACTGAGCAAAATATAGTTTTTGACCATAACTACCGCGACTACGCAACTGCTTTAAGTAATGAAACAGTATTAAGTGCGGTTCGCCAATCGGCATTTATTAATAACTTACTTTTATCAGCATAAGTTTTTATAGCTAATATATAAACGAGCCGGTTGTTTTACAATCGGCTTTTTTATTGCATTCACATTTTTTTAAAACTGTAATCGGATATATGTCGTTGATATTGATATGAATTTCTCTATCATAGTATCTATCGGGTTAGCTGTGTTGCTGGTTACTACAAAAACACATGCACAAAGTAAAGCGCAGCAAATTACAGAGCAACTTGTGGTTGATGGCATGAAGCGCAAAATAGTGACCTACATTCCCTCCGCGAAACCAAACGAACATATGCCGCTTGTGATATCGCTTCACGGTGGTTTCGCTACGCCCAAATCGATGTTTCGTTTAGCTGATTTCAGACCTATTGCCGATAAGGAAAAGTTTATTGTAGTGTGCCCTGCATCAAAGCGAATGTGGCACGATGGTGCAGACAATAAGGGCATAGACGATGTGAAGTTTATTGATGAGGTGATAACCTATATAATAAAAAAATATGGTGCCGATGCTGAACGCGTTTATATAACAGGTATATCAAATGGCGGGTTTATGACCACGCGCCTGGCTTGCCAAATTCCGCACCGCGTTGCTGCAATTGCAGTGGTTGCTGCAACGTTAGACGTGGGCGAAGGTTACGATGTAAAAAGCCCTATGCCGGTAATGTATATGCACGGTACTACTGATCCTATAATAAATTATAACGGCGGTAAACTTTTTGGCCGTAAAATGTACGCCCACAGCGATGTAATTGAAAAATGGGTTAAAATAAACGATTGTTATCCGGAGCCGGTAACAACGGACATACCGGATAGCAGCCATGACGGCACTGTTATTTTTAAACAGGAGTATACTAACAAAAACAATGGACTAAAAGTGATAAGCTATAGCATCGGCAATGGGGGGCATACCTGGCCGGGCGGGCGTCAGTATTTTCCAGAATTTATCATCGGGAAAACAACACGCAACTTAAATGCCTGCCAAACTATTTGGAACTTCTTTAAAAGTTATAAGAAGAAGCAATCATAAAACAGCTTATTAATTGGGCTAAAACTGCTTTTATAAATATATTAGCGCAGTAATTTATCTTTTTCAAAATAGCATACGGAACAAATGTTATGGCATGTGTTACCCTTGAGAGAAATATATGAGCATACAATTAAAAACCAACGAAATAAAGCACCATCAGGAGCAAAAGCTGCAACAATTATTGGCATATATTAACGAGCGCTCGCCATTTTACCGGGAGCTATTTACTAATAAGGGTATAGCCATTGCCGACATAAAAACGCTGGAAGATCTTATCTTATTACCGGTGACGCAGAAAGAGGATCTGCAAAGGCGCAACGACGATTTTTTATGCGTACCCAAAACCCAGATTATAGAATACGCTTCCACATCTGGTACGCTGGGTAGCCCCGTAACCGTTGCACTGACTGATAATGACCTTAACAGGTTAACGCTTAACGAATACAACTCTTTTGTTTGTGCCGATGGCACATCTGAAGATGTATATCAGTTAATGCTAACGCTTGACAGGCAGTTTATGGCCGGCATAGCCTATTACTCGGGCTTGCGCAAGCTAGGAGCCGGAATTATAAGGTTAGGTCCGGGTGTGCCTGCAATGCAATTAGAAACTATACAACGATTAAAACCAACGGCTATAGTTGCCGTACCTTCTTTCATTTTAAAACTTATACAATTTGCAAGGGATAATAACATAGATCTGAACACTACGTCCGTAAAAAAAGCCATCTGTATTGGCGAGAATATCCGTAATACCGATTACTCGTTTAATATCTTAGGTAAAAAAATAACCGAGAGTTGGGACATTCAATTGTATTCTACTTATGCCTCAACAGAAATGCAGACCGCATTTACCGAATGTGGCCAGGGCAGGGGTGGGCACTTACAACCCAACCTGCTGATTGCCGAATTATTAGATGAAGATAACCAACCCGTACCGCCTTATACACCAGGCGAGTTAACCATAACAACGTTAGGCGTTGAAGGGATGCCTTTATTGCGCTACAAAACCGGTGATATTTGTATGTATGATGAAACCCCTTGCAGTTGTGGCAGAACAAGTTTGCGGCTTTCGCCAATAATAGGGCGCAAAAAGCAGATGATAAAATTTAAAGGAACTACGCTGTATCCGCCTGCCATGTTTGATCTGCTTAACGAAATGGAGGAGGTGCTTGATTATGTTGTTGAAGTTTATTCAAACGAAATTGGAATGGACGAGGTTTTACTCCATCTTTTGCCACTTGACGATACAAAAGCCTGTGACAACCGTATACGCGCCTACGTGCAGGCCAGGTTGAGAGTTAGCCCTCATGTAAATTACATTGGTGTTGAACAACTACAGAAAATGCAATTTCCGGAAGCTGTGCGCAAGGCTGTAAAGTTTGTTGACAAGCGGGGTATCGCCTAATCTAATTTGGATTATGCCGACAATAATAGAAACTCCCCGACTTGTAATACGCGAAATAAGACACGATGATTTGAAGGGTATGTTTGAACTTGATTCATCTGCGGAAGTGCACATGTATTTAGGTAACGACACAGTAAAAACAGAAGAGGAAAGTAAAAAGATCATTGAGTTTATCAGGCAGCAATATGCGAAAAATGGTATCGGGCGCTGGGCTTTGGTTGAAAAACACAGCGGCAAATTTATGGGCTGGACCGGTTTTAAATTCATATCCGAAATGATAAACGGTCAATCCGGCTATTACGACCTTGGTTATAGGATACAACCACTTTATTGGGGAAAAGGTTATGCGACCGAGAGTGCGAAAGCCTGCTTAAAATATGGGCTGGAAACATTAAAATTGAAACCGGTGTATGCTATGGCAAATGCAAAAAATGCGGCGTCATTAAATGTGTTGCTAAAAACCGGTTTTATACCTTCCGGTGCTTTTATGCATCGAGATATTTTGCATCATTGGTTTTCAATTAGCGCTTAAATTGCCTATATATTTATACATTTACAGTTTTATAACTAACACTACAATTTGCCCATGATACTTATTGGACAAAGCAAACTCACACTAGAAAAGTTTTCTGAACTTATATTTAATAACCAGGTAGTTGAGTTAGATGCAGCGGCAATCAAAAATGTGGAGGATAACTTTCAATTTTTGCAGAGTTTTTCATCCAACAAATTAATATACGGCATCAACACCGGCTTTGGGCCGATGGCGCAGTATAAAATAAGCGAAGAAAATTTATTGCAGCTACAATATAATCTTATTCGTAGCCATAGCTCGGGCAGCGGCGCTCTACTATCACCAACTTTTACCAAAGCTTTGATGATAGCCCGCCTGAACAGCCTTATTCAAGGATATTCCGGCGTTCATCCTGACATTATTAACCTGCTTAAGCAATTAATAAACAATGATATAACACCCTGTGTTTTTGAGCACGGAGGTGTAGGCGCCAGCGGCGACCTGGTACAGCTGGCTCACTTAGGGCTGGTGCTGATAGGTGAGGGCGAAGTGGTATATGAAGGGAAGCTTCAGGATACCGCAGATGTATTTAAAAAGCTCAATATAAAACCATTAACCATCCGTGTGCGCGAAGGTTTGGCTACCATTAACGGCACCTCGGCCATGACTGGGATCGGTATGGTAAATGTAGCGCAGGCGCAAAAGTTGCTTAACTGGTCGGTTATGCTATCAGCCATGACCAACGAGGTGGTGAAAGCGTATGACGACCATTACTCGCACGAGTTAAACATTGTTAAGCACCACGAGGGGCAAAATAAAGTGGCTGCAACATTCCGCAATATCCTTCAGGGCAGCAAAATGATCCGCAGCCGTACAGATCATTTATATCACCCGGCTAACATAGATCAGGAGGTTTTTGAGGATAAGGTGCAGGAATATTATTCACTGCGTTGTGTTACGCAGGTTTTGGGGCCGGTATTAGATACAATTAATAATGCTGAACACGTTTTGGTGAACGAGTTGAATTCTGTTAATGATAACCCGGTTATTGATCATCATAACGGCAACGTGTTTCATGGCGGTAATTTTCACGGCGACTACGTATCGCTGGAGATGGACAAGCTTAAAATAGCAATCACCAAATTATCAATGCTTTCAGAGCGTCAGCTAAATTATTTATTGAATGACAAGCTAAATCAAAAGTTTCCACCATTTGTAAATCTGGGTGTATTAGGATTTAACTTTGGTATGCAGGGTGTGCAGTTTACGGCAACGTCTACCGTGGCCGAAAACCAAACTTTATCGTTCCCAATGTACGTCCATAGTATTCCAAATAATAATGATAATCAGGATATTGTGAGCATGGGCTGCAATGCAGCTTTAATTACAGCGAAGGTGATTGATAACGCATTCACTGTGCTGTCAATACAGTTGATGACCCTGTTGCAGGCTGTTGATTATTTGAAGTGCGAGACCGAAATGGCACCTTTAACGCAGGATTTATATAAATCTGTCAGAGCGTTTTTCCCTAAGTTTATTGAAGATGCGCCAAAGTATAAGGAAATGGAGCGGGTAAAGCAATATTTACAAACCACGACAGCCTTCACTCAATAGCATGTGCCACAATACAAAAAATTTTTTTCCAGTTAATAAAGGATTTTAAACCTGATGGAAGATATTGATATTTTATCGTTGATACCCCAAAAACCACCGTTTGTTATGGTGGATGAACTGCTTTTCTCTGACGATAATATCACACGTACAAAATTTACCGTATCTGCTGACAAGGTATTTGTGATTAACGACGAGTTTAGCGAGGCTGGGTTGATGGAAAATATGGCCCAAACAGCTGCGGCAGGGTCGGGCAATATGGCCAGGATTGAGAACCGCCCGGTAACAATTGGATATATTGGCCAGGTTAAAAATTTGGAAGTTTTTGAACTGCCGAAAGTTGGTGATGAGTTACTCACCGAAATAAAAATAGAAGTGCAGGTTTTTGATGCCAGCATCGTATCGGGCAAAGTATGGCATAACGATAAGCTTGTGGCGCAATGCGAAATGAAAATATTTATCAGCCAGTAATGCGATCTGTTTACGTAGCTGCCGACAATATCATATCACCCATAGGGAATACAACTTCCCAAAACATGCGGCAGCTTAAAAACGGCGTGTCCGGAATTGCCGAACACCATGACATAAATAGTTCACCAACGCCATTTTACGCATCCTTACTTAATCGAAATGATTACGAGGCCGACGCTACTTATACAAAATTTGAAAAGCTCCTTATCGCCTCTGTTAAAGATGCTTTAACTAATTGCCATATCAGCGCTACTGATGCCACGACAGCACTTATTGTTTCGTCAACCAAAGGAAATATCGGTTTGCTGGAAACTGAACCAGATCGCCCTGATTTAAAAGAACGCATAGCACTGTACACATCTGCTAAATTAGTTTGCAATTATTTCGGTATTGTAAATAAGCCTATCGTAATTTCCAACGCTTGCATATCTGGTATTATGGCTATTTTGACTGGATTAAGGTTAATTCAAACCGGGCAATATGATAACGCTATTGTTGTTGGTGCCGATGTGATAAGTAAGTTTGTGTTATCTGGTTTTCAATCTTTTAAAGCCGTAAGTGATCAACCCTGCAAGCCTTTTGACGCTAACAGAACCGGAATTACTTTAGGCGAGGGCGCTGCAACAATCATTCTTACAGCAAATGCTAATTACAGAAATGAAGTTAGCGTTTTAGCCGGAGCTGTAAGTAATGATGCTAACCACATTTCTGCACCATCGCGTACCGGCGAAGAGCTGGGACAGGCAATTACCAAATCATTGAGTGACGCCGGATTAAAAGCTAAGAATATTGATCTTGTTTCTGCCCATGGAACAGCCACCATGTATAACGACGAAATGGAAGCGAGGGCCTTGTCAATAGCAGGGTTAGCCAATGTGCCCACTAACAGTTTGAAAGGTTTTTATGGCCATACATTAGGGGCAGCGGGCCTTATCGAATCAATTATATCAATACAGTCTATCCAGGAGGGTATTATACTTCCCACACCGGGATTTGAAACTTTAGGCGTAAGTAGCCCTATAAATATTATAACCGCTGCAACGCCATTTGCCGTAAAAACCTTTTTAAAAACGGCCTCCGGTTTTGGAGGGTGTAATGGTGCTGTTATATTTGGCAATTAGCTTGCACTAACAGCGATTTTTTTTGCTATTTTAAGCTTATGTTTCAATTTAAGCAGTTTAGCGTTGATCAAAGTAACTGCGCCATGAAAATCAATACTGACGGCGTACTTTTGGGAGCACTGGCAGATGGCGATAAGATTAACAACATACTGGATATTGGCACCGGTACAGGTGTTATTGCCCTGATGCTGGCGCAACGGTTTGGCAAAGCAAATATTGATGCAGTTGAAATTGACGAGTTAGCGGCTTACACGGCTGCAAGCAATTTCAAAAATTCAGTATTTAACGAAAGGCTTACCGCGCACCATATTAGTTTTGAGGATTTTTTTAACACATCGCTTTATATCAAATATGATCTGATGGTTTCAAATCCACCTTTCTATATCAATTCTTTACATTCGCCTGCAGAGAAAAAGCAACTGGCTAAACACGCGGATAAAAGCTTGTTCCAGCATATGTTAACAGGAGCGGCGCAGCATCTTTCGCCGCATGGAACGTTCTGGTTGGTGCTGCCGCTGCAAACGGCTGAACTTGTAAAAAGCATAGCTGCGGGTGTGGGTTTATATATAGCAAAGATAATCCATCTTCGGTCTTTTGCTGATAAGGCACCGCATCGCGAAATAGTGCAATTGAGTTTTGAAAGAAATAAAAAACGCGAAGAGCAGCTTGTGATCTATGAATCAGAAGGTGGTTATACGCATCAGTATAAAAAAGCGCTGAAACCGTTTTTTACAATATTTTAATTATGAAAATAGGGTCTTTTATTTTTGTAGCACTATTTTTTTTGATGGCGGCAAACTTATGGTGGTCGTACCAGCAAAGTAATTTTCAGTCAAACAGTCCTCTCATACCCATCAAACAAATAGAGTCTATCACAACAATCTATTTTAAAGGCGGTGTTTTTTATTCTCTAATTTTCATCTCATCTGTTTTATTGCATATAAAGAAATATTATTTGGCAAATAATGTATTCGGTGCCGTGATTTTAGTCTTTAACTATTTTATAGGATTAACATGGTTCGTATAGGTCTTATTTCAGACACACATGGCTTTTTAGACGAACGTATTTTTAAACATTTTGAAAACTGTGATGAAATATGGCATGCCGGTGATTTTGGAACGATTGAATTGGCCGATAGCCTGGCGGCGTTTAAACCTTTGCGTGGCGTTTACGGAAATATTGATGGGAAGGAATTAAGGCAAACATTTCCGGAGAATTTACGGTTTAGTTGTGAGGGACTGGATGTGTGGATGACGCACATCGGCGGGTATCCCGACAGGTATAATGTTCAGATCAGAAAAGAGATCTATGCTAATCCGCCGGGTTTGTTTATCTGCGGACACTCACATATTTTAAAAGTCATTTTCGATAGAAAAATAAATTGCTTACATTTAAATCCGGGAGCCGCGGGGAAGCAGGGTTGGCATAAAACGCGTACACTTATGCGTTTTGCCATAGAAGAGGGAAAAGTGAGGGATATGGAAGTGATTGAACTAAATAATAATCTATAATACTATGCCGCCTATGAAAGTAAACATTACCCTCGGACAATTTATTATTGAAAAACAAGCTGATTTCCCCTATGCTAAAGGCGAGCTATCAAGGCTGCTTCGCGATATAGGTATAGCAGCTAAGTTGGTTAACCGCGAAGTAAACAAAGCGGGATTAGTGGATATTATTGGCGAAGCCGGTACTTCTAACATACAAGGCGAGCATCAAAAAAAGCTGGACGTGTATGCTAATGAGCAATTTATTTCGGCCTTAACTTACGGTGGGGAATGTTGCATTGTGGTTTCAGAAGAGAACGATGAACATATTCATATTGAAGGCGAAGTTTCAAAAAATGCCAAATATATTGTAGCAATTGATCCACTGGATGGCTCATCTAACATAGATGTTAACGTAAATGTAGGCACTATTTTTTCCATTTACCGGCGAAAATCTGTTAGCGGAAAGCCCACAATGGATGACATACTGCAAAAGGGGGTTGAACAGGTTGCCGCCGGTTATATAACCTACGGCTCGTCTACCATGTTGGTTTATACCACAGGTAAAGGGGTAAACGGTTTTACCCTTGATCCATCAATTGGCGAATTCTGTCTTTCACATCCTGATATGCGCATCCCTAAAGATGGTCATATATACTCTATCAACGAAGGACACTACACCCATTTTCCGGATGGAGTTAAAAAGTTTATTAAATATTGCCAGGTAGAGGATAAGGGCACCGGCCGACCTTATACATCACGTTATATTGGTTCTATGGTTGCAGATCTGCACCGCAATCTAATATTGGGTGGTATATTTATCTACCCTGTTACAGCAGGCGCCCCCAACGGCAAATTACGTTTAGTGTATGAATGTAACCCTATGGCGTTTATAATTGAACAGGCAGGAGGGAAGGCCAGTAACGGCTACCAACGCATTCTTGAGTTGGATGTAAACACGCTTCATCAGCGGTCTGCTATATTTATCGGTTCAGAAAATATGGTAAATAAGGCAGAGGAACTAATGTCATTCTTTTCGCCGCAGCAAACTAAAAAGAATTTTAACGGAGATGTGGTGATACAGTAGGTTAGTGATTAGTTGACTGGTGATAGTTTGATCGATTTTAGGCTTGGATTACAACAAACCAGCTTTATTCGCTTCCATTTCAAAAACAGAGTCAATTAGAAGGTCTTTTTGTTTGCCGGCGGCAACCGCTAGCTGGTCACAGCGCTCATTTTCGGGGTGACCGTTGTGGCCGCGTACCCAATTGAATTTCACGTTGTGTAGCTTGCTAACATCAAGATATCTTAACCAAAGGTCCTTATTCTTTTTGCCTGCGAAACCTTTTTGAAGCCAGCCGTTTAACCAACGTTTCTCAATGGCATCAATAACGTATTTAGAATCTGAGCTGATCAAAACATTTTGATTAGGCTTTGTAAGTGCTTCCAAACCCTTAATAACAGCCAGCAGCTCCATGCGATTATTGGTGGTTTTGCGGAAACCCTCAGAGAGTTCCTTATAATGTTGGCCCGCGCGAAGTATTACGCCATATCCTCCCGGACCAGGGTTACCACTTGATGCGCCATCTGTAAAAATTTCAATCATATTTTCGTTCCATGGCTGATGCTTCATAGATCATAGCGACCCCAAAATCATAACCCTTGGTTGGGGTAAAATTAGAAAATTATAAAGCATTCTATGAACTAGCTAATCTTCTTTCTTTTAAGTCGCAAAGAATTCCCTATCACCACTATATCAGAAAACGCCATGGTAAATGCACCCATCATCGGGTTTAAAAAACCGAACGCAGCCACCGGTATGGCTATAATGTTGTAAGCAAAAGCCCAAAACAGGTTTTGCTTTATAGTGATTAATGTATGCCTGCTTATCTGTAAAAACTTAACAACCGTACTCAGATCATTATTCAATAAAACAACCCTTGCAGATTGGATAGCTATCTGGCTGGCACCGTTCATAGATATACCTACATCCGCACGGGTTAGGGCAGGGGCATCATTTATGCCATCTCCAATCATTAAGGTTTTGCCCTTCCTTTTGTAAACATCAATAACGCCTAGCTTTTCGTCTGGCAACATTTCGCCGTGCACGTCAGTAATGCCTATAGCGGTGGCAACTTTAAGGCAGCGGTTAACTTTGTCGCCGCTTAACAACACCGGCTTAATACCCATATTCTTTAATTGCGCAATCAATGCAGCCGCTTCAGGTTTTATCGTATCATCAATAGCTATTTGTGCCAGCAAAATCTGGTTTTTGTAGAGCGATAAATTATAGTCTGTATCAGCAACCTTGCCTGCGCCCAGAAAGTAGGTGTTGCCCTGCACATCCTCGGCCCTCATGCCCAAACCCCTTTCTTCTGTAGCCGAGCGGAGTATAGTTTTAGTTTGCGGCAGCGTTTTTAATTGCTCTACTAATGATACCGCAATAGGGTGACTGGAGCGTTCCTCAATGGCGGTAATAATACCCCGCACTTCTTCAAGCCCTGCATAATCAATCAATTTTATATCCTGTATACTAAACTTTCCGGTGGTGAGCGTGCCTGTTTTGTCAAACACAACATATTTAGCATCGGTAACGGCCTCAACGGTATCGCCGCCTTTTATCAGGATGCCATTTTTTGCTGCTCTGCCTAAACCCACCATAACAGCCGTAGGCGTGGCCAAACCCATAGCGCAAGGGCATGATATTACCAAAACGGCTATAGCGTTCATTATTGAGATCTGCAAGCTTGCATCCCTTACAAAATAAGTAAGCAGAAAGGTAATAAGCGATATAAGCAAAACAACAGGCACAAAAATAGCAGCCACTTTATCCCCCAATTTTTGAACAGGAGGTTTGGCGGCCTGGGCCTTTTTCATCAACTCAATTATTTGAGACAGGGTGGTATTTGAGCCAACCCTGGTAGCTAACATGGTAAGGTTACCTTTTATCAAGAGCGTACCGCCAATCACTTTGTTATACTTCTCAATATCAACAGGTACGCTCTCTCCGGTCAGCATGCTTTCATCTACCGATGCTTCGCCAGACAGCACTTCGCCATCTACCGGTATTTTATCGCCCTGATTTACAATTAAGGTATCGCCGGGCTTTACATCTTTAGCATTTATTACCTCCACACCGCCGTTAATAACCCGGTTGGCATTGGTTTGCTGTATCTTCATCAAATCCTTTACTGCCGATGTGGTTTGATTTACTGATCGTTTTTCAAAAACGTTACCAAGCAGCACCAGCGTTATTATAGTGGCGCAGGTCTCGTAAAACATGTATTGTGGCCCCAGGTTTTGCAGTGTGCCTGTAAGGCTATATAAAAAGGCTGCGGTTGAGCCAATGAATATCAGCACATCCATATTAGGCACGCCGCCTTTTACTGAGTTAAAGGCGCTTTTACCAAAGTGCAGGCATCCTACAATAAACACAGGCAAACACAATACTAACTGCACCCAAGGCGAATGCAGCAGATGCCAGGGCAGTATCATATGTAGCAGCAGTGGGGCAGTAAACACGGCGCAGAAAATAAACTTGTTCTCTATCTGCTCATAAAATTTAGGAGAATGCAGGGCGGGGTCATCTACAACTTTAAATCCGAGGCCCTCAATGTCTTTTATAATTTGGGGCAGAGCAATAGTGACATTATTGGTAAATTTTACCTCCTCTCCCGCAAAATCAACTGTGATATCCTGTAACCCTTTCTTTTCCAATAACCTGTGGATAGACATTGCGCAATTATTGCAATGCATACCAGTTACGTTCAGTTCAATCAGTTGTTCTGCCATGCTACAAATTTACCGCTTGTTTAGACGCATTCTAAATATTTAGCGTAAGAGTTTTGTAATTTTAAAAAATAGCTTGACTTTTACGCTCAATTTTATACATTTGCACTCTCCAAAACGGTAGATGTAGCTCAGTTGGTTAGAGCATCGGTTTGTGGTACCGAGGGTCGTGGGTTCGAGCCCCATCATTTACCCCACTTTTAAAAAGCCTTTTTACAACTGTAAAAGGGCTTTTTTATGCGCTGGTTTTCTTTATCAATACTACTTACTGGATGGCAGCGAACTGGATAACTTATATTTCGTACGCCGGGCGGATATGCCCAGCAGCTTGCTGCCTGAAGGACCTGATCTTGACCCCGAATTTTCAACAGCCGGCGATTATTTATTTGCCAAGTTCATCGCCTATGAGCGCTTACAGGAATACCTGATCAGCTGCTTCTACCACCGCGCTTCGGACGAACCGGCACTGGGCAAACCAAAACGTAAAGCCATGAATTGGACAGGCGACAAATCCAACCTCATCGAACTGGCTAATGCCCTCTACGGCACGCAGCAGATCAACGAGGGCAAGATCACGATTTCGGAGATCATTGAATGGCTGGAGGCAAGTTTTATAAACTGCCCAAAACTGAGGGTTGGTATCACAATTTTACCGTTAGCGGTGGCTATCGCCCTACGGCGTCATGGCGCGTAGGAGCCAACTTAAATGTTATTGGCAAGAATTTTTCACCACAATCATTTCAATCCCTGATAGGGCCACAGATCAATACATCTTTTAGCAGCACACATGAATTAATAAAAGGAAAGCTGAGCTTGGCAGGTACACTGAATAATCCTTTTAAAAAGTTCAGGAATATTGAGACCCATGTCACCGGTGCGGATTTTTACGAAGTAAGCAATAGCCAAACTTATTTAAGAACTTACAAATTAAGTTTGAATTACAATTTTGGTAAACTGAAAGACGCGGTCAAGCGCACCAAAATTGGGATAAAGAACGATGACGTTGCAAATTAGCTGTTGAGCGAAACTTTCTTAAAATATTCAAAGCCTTCAAATCATCTGAAGGCTTTTTGTTTTAAGGTATAAAATCTTTAAGCGATCTCTTTAAAAGATAAAAGGTCGTCGCACTCACTTCAAAGATTTGCCGCATTTTAGCGAGAAGGGCCCGTATCTCTTTTGCTATAAAGACCTTCAGTTCATTTCTGCTTACCCGGTGATCGGTGGGCGTGGTACGGTGTGTGCTTATTAAGGTTTTGGCGGGTCAATGTGTCTGTCTTTACGTGTTTGGGGTGGTGTTGGGGATTTTTGACAGGGGAAGTCGCTGGGGTATGAAAGCAAAATATTTAATACTACAAAGTAAAGGCTGACAACAAAACGTCAGCCTTTACTTTGTAGTATTTACAGGCCAAAGCCATAAGCCACGCGCAGGGCCGTTATACCGTCACTACCACCGCTGCCGGCGTAGTTTTCAAAGCGGGCTCCGATATCCCATCTTTTGGTAGCGTAGCCAATGCCCGGAGACCATAAAAAGTAAATGGGTCCGCCGCCATCAGCCACTTCAAACCCTAGGCCAGCTTCACCTGCTATATAAAAGTTCTGACCGATAAAATACTTGGCACCCACTTTAACTGGGATGACATCCGATTTTCGTTTGTAGGAAAAGCCGGAAAAGCTGCCGGATGCCGGATAAGTGATTGTTTTAGGAAAAAAATGATAAATCCCACTCGTGAATGTTAAGGCAAATTTTTCAGAAACGCCGTACTGTAACCTTGGCGTAATACCTACACCGAAATTTATGCCTTTGGCGGTATTGCCGATAGGTAAAATTCCGTCAACGCCCACGCCAAAGCGAAGCTTACCGGCGGCACCCGATTGCGCGTTAACATTATGTACCGCCAATAGGAGCGTTACTGATAAAATGATGTAAAATAACTGGGGTGTTTTAGTTGTCATAACTGTGGATTAAAAATTTCAAAAGCGTTTTTTGTTTAAGACAACACAAATTTGGTTTACCCTTACAAGGGCCGAAGAAAAAGTTGGGCTATTCAACTTCCGGCAATTGAGCCTGTGCATAAGACGCGAAGGGCTGAGCATCACAGAAAGTTTTAAGTCTCGTCAGTTGATCGGTGTTGATATAGTCTACTCCGCAATTGAGCAATTCGCGCCAGACATTTTCATTTTCAGGCGATGCCCATAATCTTACTTTCTTTCCTTGACGATGGGCTGTTTTTACCAGTTTTAACAGGCCCGTTTTTTCCTTGACAGGTATCGTGCCTTTGCCGGCCCATTGTAAAACCTTGGAATATTTGCAGCTCGCCATCGCGAACAAATGATTATCAAGGCGGGCGGAAGACTGATCGAGAAGGTCGTCCAGCATGACCAGCCGGTTAGTTTCCCCGCTTATCAGGTCTATAGGTCTATTACCGGTGAGCACAATATTGATCCTGCCTTGCTTGTATACACCATTTTGGACGACAGACAACAGACTGCTATATTTTTCAAGCAGCGGGCGCAATGCCTGGTAGGTTTTGGCAGATGATGATTTAATGTCGATCACGAGCGTTAAGGGAGGTATACCAAAACCCGCCCTGGTATTTCCGAACAACTGTTTTAATGGCGCTAAATAGAGGGATTCCAGCGTGCGGTTAGTTTTTAAATAAGGAAACCAGTGTGCAACCACCAGCGAATCTTTCAACAGGAATACATCTGCTTCAATATGGGTATAGCCATTACCCAGTGCTTCAAATAATGGCTTTCCATGAAGATAATCATTGTGTGCGTATCCCTGATCAAAATATCGTTCCTGTGCCCTGGCGGATAACACAACGAGTAGACTTAGGAGCCCAGTGAAAAAAAGCGCAGCGAAGTTTTTATTTATTTTGCTCATTGCCATAGTATTTGATACTATGACAATACTTCGTATCCTTACCCTTACAGGGCCGCGTTATTTACCCAGTTTAATACGGTATCCTAAACGAAGGGCAAACTGTTTATACTGCGACTGTAGCCCATAGTCTTCAAATTTTATACCTGTTTCAAGTCCGCTTTTGAAGGTAAACCCGGCTGATACCGCATACATTAAAGAACGATAAGGTACGTTTATAGTTCGATCGGGAAGGCCCGAAAAATTATTTCTGCTTATGTAAGCCTCGTTTCCAATTGCCGAACCTATTTCGCCGGCGATATAAAAATTATTCCCTGTTTTTAACCGGATGCCTGCTTTAATGGGTACCAGGTTTACCGGCAAGGCCGAATCGTAAATTCTGCCCGAGGTTTCAAAATTATACTTTTTCTGAATGCTGAAATGCGTATAACCGGATGAAATTGTTCCGGTGAGGTTCTCGCCAAGGTCACGCTGAACGGAAAACTCAGCTCCGGTCACGATGCCGTAAGGTTCATCCCAGCCAATCCCACCCGTGGCTGCCACCCCAAGATACCAGGCTTGTGAATTATCCGCCATTCTTTTAGTGGGTTTGAAAACGGAATTAAATGCGATGCCGACCTGCCAGCCGACCCAGTTTCTTGTCTGGTGGCCATTATTGCTAATATACAACGGCAGCGGACCAGCGCCGAATCTGGGAAGATTGATGACATTTTTATAGCCGTCAATATGCCAGTAGCCGCTATGGTTGTAGTGATTAAAAGTAGGGCCACCAACCAGGCTGATGTTTTTTGATAACTGCACATTTAGCAGCAGCTTTCCCTGGGTCCATCTATCGTCCCACAGCCCGGTATTAGCAAACTGGTAGTTAGCCTCGGCAGAGAGGTAAACTTTGTCGCTGAACATGAAATCATGGCCAATGCCCAGTCCAAAAGAATAAAACTTTTCATTAGCCGAAATATTTGTGGTCGTTAATAACTCACTGTAAAAGGAATGGGTCCCTGTTTTTAAAGAAACATGAGTGTTGCTCATATCACTGGCCGAATAAGTGACTTTATAAAAGCCGTTCCCGATAAAATTGAGCAGCCCGATGCTGGCCCCCTGTGAGGTGTCGGCAAATTAACGAGCCCAATCTGTAAGCCTTTTAACCGATGCGTTTGGTTATGTAAGGCGCTCAACTGAAAACCGGATAATTGTGTGCCTGCATTGTTGGTGAAAAGGGCTAGTTGTGCGCCCCTGACCGTGTCCATCGCGCGGTTATGTGCACCAGCCAGTTGTAAGCCGGTTGCATTGCCGCCGGCCAGGTTAAAAATCCCGGCCATTTGAAGATACCGTGTATCTCTTTTATTAATATTGAACAGGCCGCCAACTTCTAATCCGTTTACGCCGGCGGTATAGCCGCCGACGAGATTCAGGGAAAATTTATTGACCACCTGTGGACTGAACATGCCATGCGTACTTAGCCCAGGTGTTAATGAAACCTGATAGGGGCGACTGGCAAAGAAATCGGGGATATTCATACTCTGGATCATTTGCCGGGTGGAGATAAACAAATGCCCCAGGCCTGTTCTTTCAACACGGTTAGTTTGATCGGCCACCTGTTTGTACGCAGATTTATCAGCGCGGGAATTTACTAAAACCGTTTCCAGAAAATGGAGGGTAGTGTCATGATAGAGGCGTTTGCTGGCAGTAACGGTGATCGGTGCCGGTGCGCTCATTTTAAACTTGAGCTTGAAATAGCCATGTTCATCTGTTAACGCAGACACCAATTGCCGCTTTTCGTACACGCTGGTATTCATCAGCCGCTCGCCTGTACGGTCATCCACTACAAGCCCGCTTACCGAATAGCTATTATCTTCAGCTGTTAGATCTGTATTGATCAAAGCAAGATGCTTTAATGCTTCGGTGATGATGACATAGTTTTTTCTTTCTTCGAAGTCATACCGCTCTTTAAATAGCTGGTTTAAAATAATCGATATCGGCTGGTCTTTGCTCACCACGGTAACTAAGCTATCCTGTGGCAGCAATCTGCCATTGTAAGCAAAGTAAAAACCGCCTTTTTCGCCGATTTCTTTAAGCACAACGCTTAATTTAGATTGCTGGGCGTTGATGGAAATGGATTTATTCAATAGGCTTTGTGCATTAGCCTGAGCAAAAATCCCCAAAATAAGTATTGTCATCAGGCAGACTTTTATCTGTTTAGCATCTGTTGGGCAAAGTTTCCTCATCGGGTTATCACTTAATTACAATCACACCGTTCTTTTTTTCTACCGTCACTCCGAATGTCCGGCTGATGATCACCAAAATATCGTCCAATGATTCATCCTTGAAAGTCGTGTGGAGCGGCAGCTCGTTCAGTTCTTTTCTGCCGATGACAATTTTGCTTTCATACGCTTCGTTAAGCACTTCCGCCAAACGCCAAAGCGGTGTATTATCTGCTACAAATTCCTTGCTCCTATAATAATTGTATAGCTGGTCGGGATTTTTTTCTTTCCTGAACAGCGCCGAGTTACGTTTTACCAAAACCTTATCCCCCGGCTTCAATGACACGGTATTTCCGTTTTGGGTGACCTGCACAATTCCGGTCTCGACGATCACTTCTATTGCATCAGCTTTGTTCTTTACATTAAAGGAAGTGCCTACCACCTTGATCGTTGTGCTGCCTGTGCTGATGATAAAAGGCATTGCTTTGTTTTTGGCCACATTAAAAAAAGCCTCACCCCGGGTCAGCATAACATTCCGTTGCTTGCCGCGAAACCTAATGGGATATTTCAATAAAGTAGCCTTATTTAAGGTAACGATTGATCCGTCAGAAAGGGTGTCAACTTCAACCTCGTTATTAGTGACAAGTTGTATTTCCTTGAAGGAACGCTGATATAAATAAAACAGGCCGCAGCCGGCAAATAATAAAATTGCTGCCGCGATCTTGAGCCAGGAATTTTTTAGGTTACGTGGAACTACTTTCGCATCTTCCGCTTTTTGCATTGCTGCCTTTTCTTTAAGCTTTTGCAGCGATGCCTCTGGATTTAAAGTGCCATTATAGCTAATATTTCGACTCGTTTCCCATATTGCCCGGAACTGATGATACCGCTCATTATTGGCCGGATCGGAATTTCTCCAGGCACTTATTTCTTCAGCAGTTGCCGGGGAGACTTCACCCAAAAGACAACCGATCAGTAGGTCATCGTTTATTTCCATATCTTCCAATTAAATAAGTATGAGATATTCATCAATAGCATCATTAAAATAACCGGCAGATAATCCGCGAGCTGGACGCGGAGTTTTTTAAGTGCGCGACTCATCTGCGTTTCAACCGTTTTTACCGATAAGCCCAGTTGCGTAGCAATTTCTGCATACCTTAATTCTTCGAAACGGCTCATTTGAAAAATGGTACGGCATTGTTCGGGAAGTTCATTGATCGCTTTTTTGAGTCGTTGTTCCAGCTCCCGGTATTGTAATTTAGCCAAAGGACTTTCTGTTTTATTGCTCATGGCTTTAATGGTTTGGACTTCAAAGTCGTTCTTGATTTTTTGATGCTTGATATAATTCAGGCATTCATTATTGACAGAACGATACAGATAAGCCTTTAACGAAGTATGAATATTAAGCGGCGCCTTCTTTTCAAGGATCTTTAAAAACACTTGATGAACCATTTCTTCCGCCATAATGCTGTCGTGCACCATGGTATAAGCATATCGGAATAAGGCCGGATAATGTGCTATATATATCCTGTCAAATTCTTTTTCATCCAAAATCAGATCAAAACTGGAAGTGCCGTTATCAATATGGGTTGTATGCAATTGCGTTTCTTAAAATTTGGAATCTATCAATATGTTAACAGACAACCGAAGATAGGTTAACCCTTACAACGAATAAAAATAAATTATTGATCTTAAACGGATCATTATGTGTATTCCGCTGGTTGCAAAGATCTACCACATTTAGGGATAGGGCCTAAGTAAAAGCAGATCAGCAAGTCGTTATAGGATATTCGCAAGCCAATAAAGAGTAAGTGTTTGACCCCAGGTCAGAGCCATTTGCGAATCTTTTCAGCACTTTCTATTGTCTCTATTTCTACACGGTCAATCCGCCAGGCTGCGGAGTGATTGCCATCTTTGCGAATAGTGATCATTCCTGATTCGATCCAGCGTTCGACACGCGCCCGTCCGAATTTTCGGAATGCTTCATTTTTTTTCAAATAGGGTTTGAGCACCCCGGTTCCCACCAGCACAATTATAGCTCCTACGGACGCCGCTTCCTGGATGATTAAATTTAAATGACGTGAAAGATCCTTAGAATCCATTGATGTACTATTCACCGCTCTTGCACCGCCATGTAAGTTACTCGATTGCTGGCATCTGCAATTTTGGCAAGCTGTCCGCTGTCGAGTAGTTTTCCTTTGGGCTGGATGAGCGATTCTGCAATCCAGCGATCAACGTTCGTCCGGCCATAAATGCGATACGCGGTAGCTTTGTTTATTGATCGGGGACTTGCATGTTTAGGTATATGTCGATCGGCCCCCGCCAAGGCTGATTTTTTTAATAAATGGATAATTTCTTCGGTTTTCATGATTTGTCCTTTCAGACAATTATCGCGCGTTACTTATTAGTATTTCGCAAAGACACTAGCGGAGCCGTTATTGTCTTTAGGAAAAAGATGATATCAATGGCTGTTTTTTACAATAGAACGAGCAACATCGTACTCCATGGAGTTTCTGAAAAATGTGACCAACTCGTTCCGTTTCAAGAAAAATGTTTCAAATGGGATTATGGCTATTCATTTTAACAAGATCATAGGATATATAGGAACCAAAGTTTCGTCGTTCGGATCTTTCTGAAAGAATTTGCGCCTATTTCTATAAAATAAAAACGGTATAATCTCCTATTATTAAATCCAGTATTTCTTGAACTATGTTGAGATTTTGTATTTGGCGCATCCAGTCACATGAACCTCTTTATTAAACTTCCTTATCTTTGTTATGCGTTATACGAATAAATAGGTGCCGGTATGAATACAGAAAAGCTTTGGCTTCTACCAGATGATTTATTGAATGGCTCCCCTGCTAATACAGATGAAGTAGTGATCCGTTGCTACACCTCCAGGCAGGATTCCGTTAAGAACAGGATCGTCTTAAATCAGAATATGATCAACCTGCTGGTAAGCGGCACCAAGACCGTTGTCTACCCTGATGCGACAACTGTGGTAAATGCCGGTGAACTGGTGGTGCTTTCAACCGGGAACGTGCTTACTTCCGAGCTTTTAACAGACGGTCAGCAGTTCAGCAGCATCCTGTTTTACTTCACTAACGAGTTGTTTAACCGGTTCCTGATCAGGTATGACCACTTTCTGCAAAACGTTCCACCTTTAGCGGGCAAACAGCCATTTCTCATTTTTAAACAGGATAATTTCATTAAGCAATTCATAGTGTCAATGCAGGCGTTGCTTACTTCGGAAAGAGAGCTACCGGCAGCGGTCAGACTGGTCAAATTGGAAGAGTTGCTCTTATATCTTTTACACATTGATCCGGAACGGTTCAGGGCTATCCAGATCATCACGAAAGACAAGGAGCAACTACAGATTAAAAAAGTGGTGGAAAGCCACGTCGGTCAGTTGATCACCGTAGATGAATTGGCTTTCCTCTGCCATATGAGCACCTCCACTTTTAAACGAAGGTTCAGCGAGATCTATCAGTCCACTCCTCAAAAATGGCTGCTCACCAGGAAACTGGAAATGGCTGCCGAATTACTCAGATCCTGTGGAGAAAGCCCGTCGGGTGTTTATCTGAAGGTGGGGTATCAGAATCATTCCAGCTTTTCGAAGGCTTTCCGCAACCATTTTGGCAATACACCAAGCGATTACCAGCAGCAACAGTTGAACGTTGTGCGATAATACCTGAACGTCCGGCCCTAACCGGCACCCACTGTGGGCTGGTACCTTTGTATAATCAAAACAAAAAGCCATGTTAAAACAATATTTCACTGATCTGGCAGCTTACAATAGCTGGGCAGATCAAAAGGCTATAGACTGGCTAATCCAGATCACGGATGAGCAATGGGAGCAGGTTAGCGTTAGCAGCTTTTCGAGTATCAAACAAACTGCTGTGCACATCGCCAGCGCTGAAAAGATCTGGATAGATTTCTGGACGAAAGCAGCAGATCCGGTTTACCTCTCGGCAAATTTTTCAGGTACGAAAAACGAATTAATAGGCACCTGGAAAGCAGCTTCCAATGGCTTGGAAACTTTTATAAAAAGTCACCCGGAAGAAGATTTTAATCAGATGGTTAGTTTTATCTATCCAAATGGCAATACCGGAAAGATGCCTTATTATCAAACGTTTGCGCACAGCGTCAACCATTCGACATATCATCGCGGGCAACTGGTTACCCTTTTGCGGCAGGCCGGTTATAACCAATTTTCATCAGTTGACCTGGCTACCTATTACATTACGAAAACAAATCAGTTTTTGTTTGTCTAAGATAGGTGGGTACGGATAGATGGCTGTAAGCCAGATGCATCTATTAATTTCTTACCAGCCAATACCAATGGGAAGCTATTACTCTTCGTCTGCTAAAAGTCGATTTTGATAGTTTAAATTTTTCTTTAAATATCTCCTCTAAATAAGTTGTGTTTATAGCTGCTCCACCTGGCGAATTGTCTAATGCCCAAATTAATAATGTTGATTGATGTTTTAAAATTCTGTGCATTTCTGACGCATATTTATATTGTTGCTCTTTTGTTAAACAATGAAAGCATCCTACGTCATATGCAAGGTCAAATTGCGTATTAAGAATGGTCAAGTTAGTTACATCGCCAACAAGTAAAGTGGGCTTTCGTGCCTTACTTAAATTTGCTTTTTTTGCTTTTTCAATTGCCACTTCTGAAAAGTCAACGCCTGTTGCATTTATACCTTGCTCCGCTACAAATGATGAAAATTTGGCAAGTCCGCAACCCAATTCCAAAACAGTTTGAGGTTTGTTATTGGCAATAAGTTCTTTTAATTCTTTTGGTATGCGTATATCACTCCACATCCAATGTGCAAAAGTGGATTTATATACTTTGTCGAAATCTGTACTTGTCGAAGGTGCGTTTGTATTTGTGTCCATTTCTTTGTGATTTTAGAACATGAAATTATATTTTGATTCAAGTCGAAATTTGTAAAAATCCGTCTTTTTGATCTTTGACGAACGCGATAGGGAAGGTAACATCGTGCGAAATCAAAGTCAGTATTTAATTAATAAGCTGAAGTTCAAAGGAAGTTTTAGCTGCGTTTACGGTAACTTTACAATCTTCAAAACTGGGTGCAGACATTTTAGGATGAAAGTTGTTAGACAAAGCGTAAGGCTCTTTTGGGATGCCTATAAAATTTTTGTCAAATTTTCCATTTCCATTGATATCCTGAAAAGCAGATATTGCATATAAACCATTTTCTACGCCTATAAAGGAGGCCGAAATTCTATCTTTCCCGTTGCACTTTAGCATGGTTTGAAAGCTTGGTTTTCCTTTCGGAAAATTTTGGGAAGCATTATGAACCTGTATATATATAGCACCTTTTTGGCTTTGAATTTTAGTGACATCGATAACAATTGTATTTTGGGCACCTGCAATTCTGGGCAATGCAAGAAAACCGATCACTGTTAGCATTAATAACTTAGTTTTTCCATTCAATATCGTTAAATGATTAGTGAAACCTCAAAATTTCGAGTGAAAAATCAACTAAAATGGTTGATTTTTCCATTCGTTAATGATTTGCTGCTTTTGCTCAAGTATCCGGAGATAAGCTTTTTTCCAGGTTAGGTTGAATAGATAGTAACGTGACCGCAGGAACCGGAACATGAATTTAATGTGCCGGAAACTCCCCGTGGGGGTATTTTGAAAAGATGCGACTTTCCAGTTGCCGTCAACTTTCACCACCGATAGTGTTCTCATGCCTGAAGGATTACTATTCGCAGCCACTTCGCCCGGAAAATAGATATCACCGTCCGAATGGATCAGTACAACATCATTCGTCAGCGGCTGTAGCTGTTTGCCACACATACTTTCCAAACGTGAATATTTAAAGATACTGTTGAATACATCCTGGTGACGCTCCTGAATAACGCTCCTTCCTTTCAAGCGGAATCCAAAAACGCCGACAAAAACGGCATCTTCAAGAAAAAGAGATGCGTAAGCCTCGCCATCGCCGCAATCCCAGGCATCACGATTTTATCTTCATCGGGAAATTTTACCCTATTTTGATCGAGTAAGGTTATCATGGGTGCCGTTTACTTTTACAGCACAAATTTACTTGGGGCTTATGGTGAAAATTGAACAAATCGGTCGTTTTGGTTTTTTGCCAGTTCTTTAGGAACCACCCCGGAAAATTTTTTCACATCCCTTATAAAGTGGGCCTGGTCGCTGAAATTTTGTTCGGGATAAAGCTTACCTTCCTTAAGGTGTCCGAACGATGCCCGGAACCGCAGAATAGAACAATAGGATTTCAGGGAAATCCCGAACTGCTTGTTGAAATAACGGTTGATCTGCCGGCTGCTCCAGTGAACTTTGTCCGCCAGTTCCCGGACCGTTAAGGAACCGTTAGATTCATAAATGAATCGGAATAACGTTCTTTTTCGCTCATCAACGCCGGGCTGAATATTTTGCTCGATCTTCAGCGAGATCTTTTTAAAAAAGAGATCGAAATCGTGGAGGTCGGTGGCGGTTATATCCCAAAAATTTTCGGGCAATCGCTGTGCGGAATTGAGGATATTTGAAATGTGCTGACCGATCAAATATTCTACCGCCAGTAATTTAAAACTGATCCCATAGGCGACAGTACCGGGCTCAAGGGTGATTTCCGACGGCGCGGTTTCCAATCCTAACAGCACCGCGTGAAAACTGCCCGAAGCAGAACGAGAAAATAAGATATCTAACCTTCCATCAGGAAGGACCATTAATTGTTTGGGGTTTCCCGGAGGGTTGGCAAGCATCCAGATCCTTTCTACAAAATGGGAAAATCGGGGCTCGGTTTCTAAGATCTGGTATTGAATATTTTCATCCATCATACAACACGTTCTTTCCGATCACTACGATTGCATCGGTTTAAAGAACCAAGATAAGAAGCTTCGGTCAAGTTAGTTGACGATTTGTTATTTATCTTTAATATATAGTATAATTGCCTGTATGAATACAGAAAGTCTTTTGGCTGAAGAAAATAACGCACTGGACAGCGTGCTTATGGGTGTTGTCGGGCTGGACGAGCGGCATGTTTCGGACTTCAGGCGGATTATGTTTCACAAATCATTGCACAAAAAAGATGTTCTGATCACTGAAGGTACGACCTGCAATTTTATCGGAATTGTAGTTTCGGGCGTTATGCGGTCCTATGTACGCAGCGGAGAATTGAAAGAATTTAATAACGACTTCTATTTTGAAAACAATTTTGTAAGCGCTTATACCAGTTTTTTAACATCCCAACCTACCAATTGTAATATTCAGGCATTGACAGACGTGAAGGTAGTTTATATTACCACTGAGCAATATCAGGAGTTGGTTTCAGCGGACAATGAATGGCTTAAACTGGGTAAACACATCGCCGAAATTTTTTTTATACGAAAGTGTAAACGGGAAACATCATTTTTAAAACAATCAGCTGGAAAAAGACTCGAAGGTGTGTTGCAGTTATATCCCGGCATAGAACAGCGCGTATCACAATACCATATTGCTTCTTATCTGGGCGTAAAGCCGGAATCCCTCAGCCGGATCAAACTCTTAACATACATCAATAAATAAGGACGGTTTTAAGCGGAAATTTGTACTTCATTAAATATTGAAGTATGCCAATAATCGAATTAAAAGTTAGCGGTCAGGAAGACCCAGCTTTAGCGCAGCAAATTGCAACTGAAATCAGCCGTCTGACCAAAGACGTTTTAAACAAAAGACCCGAGGTTACTGTAGTCACGGTATCATTCGTTCCCGATCACCTTTGGTTCGTTAATTCTGTGTCTCTTGCGGAATTGAAAACAAGAAGTTTTCATCTTAATATCAAAATATCGGATTCTACCAACCTCAAGGTTGATAAATCTAATTATATCAAGGCTGTTCACCAATCCTTAGGTGAATTACTTGGAAATATTCATCCCGTCAGTTATACATCCATTCAGGAAACGAAAGCAGATGCTTACGGTTACGAAGGGTTAACAATAGAATATAAGATTATTAATAATCAGATAAAAAGTGCTAGCATCCCTGCTGATAACCTCTGAAATCAATTTCACTTATTAAGTTTTACCAAATGAAAACGATCCAACTTCTATCTGTTGTTATCCTGATGACAACGGGAGCCTGTTACGCGCAACAAAAAACCGAGGACAGAAAATATATCACTGACCTCATCAACACCTATAGCAAATCCGTGATTGAAAAGGATTCAACTGTATTTTATGGCTTATTTAATGATGGCCCGGTAACCTGGTGCGCGGCCCTCAAAGACAGGTCCAAAGAAAGAGAATTTCAAAAAAGCGGCAACAAATCTGAACAGAAGAGTTATTTCTCCGGAAGTTACCAGGCATTTATGAGATCACTATTCAGGTACAAATCTACAGAAGATAAGTTTGATAATATTCAGGTCATTGAAGATGGAACGGTCGCATCGGTCAGCATGGATTATAGCTTTTGGGCCAATAATAAAATGACAAACTGGGGTTGTAAATACCTTTCCTTAATTAAAAGAGATGGAAAATGGAAGATAACAAGTGTAATCTATTCAATTGAACTAGCTGATTATTTTGATCAGCCATCGCTTAAGCATCGGAAAAAGAAGTAGTTAATCAATATTTATAGATTTAATCGTTGGTCAGGAATACAACCTGATAAAGTTTGAAAAGACGATATAGGCACTTAATGATAAGTGCCTGTTGCTTAAGTCCGATTGGACTATTTAATTGTCCAATCGGAATATTTTTTAATGTCGGGTATCCTGAACTTTGTTATACATCTAATGAAACAATATGGAAAATTCGAAAAAAAGTCCTATTACTATAGGCGCCACTGACGGAGAAAATATCTCTGTGGTGGGCGACACTTACCGAATCCTGGTGAGCGGCGCGCAAACCGGCGGGGCGTTCGCAACCATTGATATGCTGATCCCGCCCGATGGCGGCCCCGGTCCGCATGCCCATACCAATTTTGAAGAATCTTTTTATGTCATCTCCGGCGAAATAGAAGTGAATCGGAGTTCGGCACTTATACCGCTACCGAAGGTTCTTTTATCAACATCCCCAAAGGCGGCGTCATCCACGCATTCAAAAACAAGACTTCTGAAACCGCCCATCTTCTTTGTACAGTTGTGCCTGCCGGCCTGGAAACGTTTTTTGAAGAAGTAGGCAAACCGGTAGCTTTAGGAGCGTTCCTACCCCCGCCGCCAATGGCTCCGGAATCGGCCAAGAAACTACAGGAATTAGCGGAGAAACATGGACAAAAGGTATATCCTCCGGATTACCTGGATTAAGATCACCCAAACCTTACCAGCCGGTTCCTGATGCTGAATTTTAAAAGATCAGGCCGGATAACGATGGGATTTTTTTAATGGTGTTTATTACAGTTTCTCCGGCCCGACCCTAGGAACACTAACAATCCGGACATGCCCATGCTCGAAGGCGTCGCCAGTAATGTTCAGGGTAACGTTGTACCCAATTGCGGTCACTTTATTCAGGAGGAAAGGCCTGATGAATTACTTAACCTGTTTAAAATTTTCATCAGTGAAATAAAGAAATAATTTAACAAGTACATCAATATGAAAATATTAATGATGGGTGCCACCGGGAAGTTTGCCGGACTGGTTTTACCACAATTAAAAAAACGATCCCTGGATGTAACCGCATTGGTACGCAACGCAAATAAAGGTAACGAAGCTCTGAAAAATGGTGCGGATGACTTTGTGATCGGCGACATTTATGATCCGGCTTCGCTCAAAAAAGCCACCAAAGGGATGGATGGCGTATTTCACATCATCCCCGCATTTAATAAAGAAGTGGAAGCCGGCCTGAATATGGTTAAAGCTGCCGAAGAAGCAGGTGTAAAAAAGTTTGTCTTCTCCAGCGTTTACCATCCGTCATTGTCACTTGCTAATCACGCGGACAAGCGACCGACCGAAGAAGCACTGTACCGCTCCGGTATGGATTATACCATCCTTCAGCCGGCCATGTACATGCAAATGCTGCAGCAAAGCTGGCAGGCAGCAAAAGATAGTGGTGAAATAATAATGCCTTATTCTAAAGATTCAAAAATGGCTTATGTAGATTTTCGGGATTTAGCTGAGGCAGCAGCATTAGCGATGACCGATAAGCGTTTATCCCTGGGCACCTTTGAGCTGTCTTCGCCTGGTTTATACAGCAGGGTTGATCTGGCAGCGTTGATATCTGAAAATTTAGGTAAAACGATCACCGCAAAAGACTTACCTGTTGATGAATGGGCTAAGCAAGTAAAGATCCCACCTGGCGAACTCCGTGACGGACTCATTGCCATGAATAAAGAATATAATAAATACGGGTTTTCAGGTGGCAATGCCTTCATACTTGAAACAATACTCGGTCACGAGGCGTGTACCGTGCCGCAATTTATAAACGATTTAAAATAGACATCAAAAAACATCGATATGGAAAATATACTGTTAAAACCGTATAAAAAAAACGGTTTTTCACTCAAAAATCACCTGGTGATGGCACCTATGACCCGGAGCCGGGCTATTGACAACATCCCAAATGACCTGATGGCCGAATATTACGGGCAACGTAACGGGGCAGGTCTGATCATAACGGAAGGTACATCACCCACGCCGGAAAGTTTAGGCTATCCTCGTATTCCGGGCTGTTTTTCTGAAGAACAGGTAGAAGGCTGGAAAAAAACAACCGCGGCAGTGCACGCCGGGGGCAGCAAAATATTTGTTCAATTAATGCATACCGGGAGAATTGGCCATGAAGATAACTTGCCCAAAGGACTTCACCTGGTGAGTAGCGCGGGAGTAAAAGCTGCCGGATCTATTTTTACCGATACTAAAGGGCTTCAGGAACATTCTGAACCTGTTGCGCTGACAACCGAAGGCGTTAAAGAAGTGATTAAAGGCCACGTTACCGCAGCTGAAAACGCTATCGCGGCGGGGTTTGACGGGATTGAGCTACATGGTGCGAACGGTTATCTGATCGAACAATTTTTGAACCCTAACCTGAACAATCGTAGCGACGAATACGGCGGAAGCGTACACGCAAGAGCGAAATTTGTTATTGACCTGATTAAAGAAACCGGAGATGCCATAGGTTATGAAAAAGTAGGTATCCGGTTTTCACCTTTTTCGTTTATGGGCGATCTGAAGGCTTACGGTGAAGAAGATATTATGAGTACTTACGAATATCTTGCAGAAGAGTTAGGCAAATTGCAGATCGCTTATCTGCATATTGGTTTATCGCCCGCTGTAAAAGATGATTTTTTAAGTAACATACAAAGTAACTTCGGAGGAACGCTGATCATCTGTAACGGACTCACGCCTGAAACGGCAGAGAACGCGGTAAATAGCGGGAAGACAGATCTAACTGCGTTCGGACGTTCATTCCTGGCTAATCCGGATCTGCCGGAACGAATTGCGGAAAAAGCTGAACTGAACCAGCTGGATATGGCTGCATTTTATACGCCCGGGTCGAGGGGCTACACCGATTACAAAACACTTCACTCAACTTTTTAATATTATCAGATCAAACTTATGAAGTTAGAAAACAGAATAGCAATTATCACCGGCGCTGCCGGTGGTATGGGTACCGTATTTACCAAACGATTTTTGGAAGAAGGTGCGAAAGTTTGCGCGGCTGACACTACGCAAGAGGGTTTGGATAAATTAATGGCCGACCTGGGTTCACCCGCCGGTCTGATTACCGTGGTAGCGGATATCAGCAAAGAAGAGGATGCTGATAAAATTTACCAGAAAGTGAATTCGGAATGGCAGGGAGCGGACATATTGGTGAACAATGCCGGCTGGTTCCCTTTTACAGACTTTGAAAAAGTCACGTACGAAGAATGGAAGAAAGTAATCACTATCAACCTTGACGGTCCTTTTCTGGTGACTAAAGCCCTACTTCCGCTGATAAAAAACAGCAAGAACGGAAGGATCATTAACATCAGTTCAGGAAGCATATTCAATGGCCCGCCCAACCAGATTCATTATGTGTCGGCAAAAGCGGGCATAGCGGGGTTCACCCGCAGTTTGGCTAACGCGTTAGGACAATATAACATAACGGTTAATATGGTGACGCCGGGTTTAACAGTCACTCCGAATTTATTGAAAGTGGTGCCTGCGGAAATGATTAAAAAGATCGAGGAAAGCGGCGCTTTGAAAAGGCAGCAGCAAGCGTCCGACCTTGTAGGAGGTGTACTTTTCCTGGCTACAGACGACGCCGCATTTATAACGGGGCAAACCTTAAACATTGATGGTGGAAGAACGTTTATTTAACGTAAATCACTCTTTAAGAAAAGATTATGGCCGTCACCTTCGATTTTATAATGGAAAAAGATTTTAATATTGCCGAAGAATTCGGTAAGAGGTTTAATATGCCTGTTGCTGAGAACCGGGTTTATCTACCCAAATCGTTAGGTGATGGCTATATACAGGAAATAAAGCTGCGGGAAGGCCTGATTCTGTCTATGGCCCGCTTTAAGCTGAAAGAAGATTTTTTAGTAAAACGATTGGAGTCAGGAGGGCTGTCCAATATGCTGACGCTTAAGTTTGACTGCAAAAAAGTCGCTTTGGAAACCGGACAGCCGGCAACCGATTTGTTTGCCCCCGGTTGCGAAGCAGAAATCTGCACCTGGAATTTATTTACTGAAGTATTGTTTCCGGCAGAACAGGAAATATACTTTCTGGTGATCAATGTTGCGAGGGAACTTTTAGCAGAAATGCTTCATTTGTCAGGCGAGGAAGCCATTCTGCGCGACCGCCTGTTAACTAATCCGTCATTTGTTGTCAATGTTCTGATGTCAGGAGAAATGGAAAGTACGCTGAAAGATTTCAGTAAAATCACCTTAGGCTCTCCGTTTTATTTATTGCGTTACCAGGCAAAAACGCTTGAACTGATCTACCTGTTGTTTATCAGGTTATCTGAAAGAGTTAACGAGACAGGAGTTGTCGTAAACAGGGCTGATGCTGACAAATTATATGAGGTAAGGTCATTGATTTTGAAAGATCTTTCCGCTGCACCGCACATATCGGATCTATGCAAACAGGTCACGATGAGCCCCACCAAAATGAAAATGCTTTTCCGCCAGATATTCGGCGATTCTATTTATAATTATTTTCAACACGCAAGAATGGACGAGGCTGCCCGGCTCCTCAAAGACCATACAGTTTCAGAAACCGGTTACCGTCTCGGCTTTACCAATATGAGCCACTTCTCCCGGTTGTTTGAACGGTATTTCAACGCTAAACCCAAAAAATTCAAGTATGGTAATTAATCGTATCGATTTTAAACTCAATCATGGCATTATCAAAAGAAGTGTTAGATAGTATAGCTTTCTCAAAGCAACATGGATTTGACAAACTAAATCTTGCGCCGCCGGAGGAAACAAGAAGAGCCATGGCGGAAGCAGCGCAGGATCCCGGCCCCACTGCTGTGGCAAATGTGATCGTGAGAAACATTACACAGCATGCTATCCCGGTTCGTATTTATATACCTTTTGGCATTGGGCCGTTTTCCATTATTAGTTATTATCACGGCGGTGGATTTGTTTTAATGGGATTAGAAACCCATGATGAAATCTGCCGGCAGATCTGTAAGAACACCGACGCAATCGTGATGTCAGTGGCCTATAAACTGGCGCCCGAGCACCCGTTCCCTGCGGGACCGGAAAGTAGTTTAGCAGCGGCTGTATGGTTGATAGAAAATGCTGCTGACTTCAACGGCATAGGTGAAAAATTCGCAGTTGCCGGCGACAGTGCGGGGGGTTATATGGCATTGTATGTTGCCCGTGAGCTAACAAAAAATGGGGTAGGGGTGAAAGCACAGTTTGCAACCTACCCGGTAACCGATCATTATAGTTCGAACCACCCGTCATACCAGGAAAACGGGAATGATTATGTACTCACCACGGAGATCATGAAATGGTTTTGGGATAATTACGTAACTGACCCTGACCTGTTCCACAAAGCCTCCATCCTGCGTTCGGCCGACTTTCCTAACCTGCCTCCGACGATGATCTTTACCTGTAACTATGATCCGCTGAGAGATGAGGGCAAAGCCTACGCCGATAAATTAACGGCGGCGGGCGTAAAGACCATTTATAAAAACTACGAAAATATTCATGGCTTTTTTGGCCTCGGAGAAATGGGCGAAGCAGCGGTGCAGGAAGCCAGTCTCTTTTTAAAGAGCCAGTTAAATAATTAAGCACTTAAAAACTGTAACAATGAAGCATTTCAAAAAAGAAGATACCATTATGTTGCTGATTGATCACCAGGTCGGAACGCTAAATTTTGCGGTCAGCCGGCCTAAAGAGATGATCGTAAACCGCGCAAAGGCACTTGCCATGATCGCGAGGGATCTGCATATCCCTGTCGTTCTCACCAGCAGTCAGGAAGATCATATGCAGGGTCGTCTGATCCCCGAACTAGAAGAGATACTGCCGGCGGAATATGAGGCCCGGATCAAACGCACAGGCGTTACAAATGCCTGGGACGATGAGAACTACAAAAAGGCGGTAATCGAAGCTGCTCAGGGTCGTAAAAATGTGATCATGGCCGGTTTAACCAATGATGTATGTATCGTTTACCCATCCATATCTATGGTAGACGAAGGTTATGATGTGCAGGTAGTAATAGACGCAGGCGGATCTCCAACTGAAATTGCTGACGATATCGCCAGACGGACCTGGGAAAGTGCAGGGGTAAGGACTACAGCCATAAACCAGCTAATTTCCGACCTGACAGAGAGATGGGACACCAAAGACGGCGGAATACTTGTGAAAATTTTAGCTGAACAAATTATCCCGACTTTTGGAAAGTTTAAGTAATATACTAACGCTCGGTTCTAAAATGATATCGTTA
>Ga0247740_1000075_pt1 | contig 46806 bp, 32 predicted proteins | sample UWRJL148409B2_FD_180942 | JGI IMG/M metagenome (GOLD analysis project Ga0247740, IMG submission 180942) | Plant litter microbial communities from Arlington Agricultural Research Station in Wisconsin, United States - UWRJ-L148-409B-2 | ecosystem: Environmental > Terrestrial > Plant litter >...
GGGATCGCGCGCGAGAACGGCTCGATCGCTTGCAGAGCGTGGTGCCAGCTGGTGATCGTCGCTTGGTCACGCTGCGGGCCCGTTTTTGTTTGGGACTGATCCTCGCCAATCGCCCGCAAGAAGCCGGCCGCGAGCTCGGCGCGCTGCCCAAGTCGACGTCGGGGCATCCGTCGGTGGCCGACCTGCAGCGCGTGTACGACGCGCTCTTCGCGAGCAAGCCCAGCTCGGCGTCGTCGGCCAGTAGCAGCGCGCCGCCCGCGGTGGTCAGCGCGGCAGCCCCGAAGCCCAAGGTCGTCGTGACGAAGCGAGAGTTGCTCAGCTTTGCGCGCGACCGGCAACATCGCGTGCTGCTCGACGACGCGGACCGCTTGTATCGCGAAGTCCTGCGCACGCACCCAAACGACGCAGAGGCGCGCTGTGGCTTGGCCGAAGTGCAGCTCTTACGCGGCGGCACGGACGACGCTGCCCAGCTGTTCGAGCGCGCGCTCCGCGACAACCCGAACTACCTGCCGGCATGGCTGGGTTTGGCAGACATCGATTGGCTGCGCGGGCGCCCGGAGCGCGCGGCCTGCCGCTATCGAGCGGTGATCGATCGTTATCCCGCGGGCAGCTATCCGCCGTACCTCGAGCGGAGGCTCGAGCAAGTCACGAACTCGGGCGTCAATACGCCGCAGGCCCGCGCGGGTGTGAGCGCGGTCCAAGCCTGCGACGAGTGAGCGCAGATCGCTGGCCTCGGTTTCCGCTGTTGGCGGTCGACCGAGGTCGGTGCGTCAGACGTGGCGCGCCGAGTATCCGCCGAGCCGAACCGAGTGTTCGGGCACAGAGATACTGAAAATCGACCGAACCGATGTCGATTGCCGACGGGCTGGTTCGACGTATTGGTGAGCTGGAATGGCCGGCCTGAAGTGAGACGGTAGCGCCGACGAGTAGCGCGCTCGTCCAGCCGATCACGCCGCTCGTACTGACTCTCGCCTTAACAAAACTTAGCGGAACTGCCTCGGTTTCCGGCGCGTAAGCCCAACGAACGCGCAAACGAAGCAAAACATGGCCCGTCAAACAGATCCCTCGCTCTCGCACTACATCACTGCGGCCCACGCCTACCCCGAGCTCTCTCGTGAAGAGGAGCACGCGCTCACGGTCCGCTGGCTGACCCAAAAGGACGAAGTGGCCCGTGAAGAGCTAGTTCGTGCTCACCTCCGCTACGTGGTCTCTATCGCCTTCAAGTACCACCGCTATGGCCTGCCGCTGGCCGAGCTGGTGGCTGAGGGCAACTTCGGCCTCGTGCACGCCTTGCAAAAGTTCGACACCAGCCGTGGTACGCGCTTCGTCACATATGCTTCCTATTGGATCCGCGCGTACATCCTCAATTACGTGATCCGCTCCTGGAGCATGGTCGGCGGCGGCTCGGGTGCTCTGCGCTCGAAGATGTTCTTCAAGATCCGTCGCGAGCGCGTGCGCATCGCCAACCTCGTGGGTGATGGTGACGAGGCCAATCAGCTGCTAGCCAAGGCGCTCGACCTGCCCGAGGCCAAGGTGGCAGCCATGGTGCGCTCGTTGGACGCCCGAGATGTCTCGCTCGACGCGCCCGTGTACAGTGATTCGGCGACCACGCTGGCGGACACGCTAGTCGCTGCCGACTGGAATCAAGAAGAAGGCCTCGCTCATTCCGAGAGCGACGGCTTCGCGCGGGACGCGGTGAGCGAAGCGCTGGTCGGTCTCGACCAACGTGAACGCTACATCGTGGAGAAGCGGCTGATGGCCGACAACGAAGACGAACTTTCGCTCGCCGAAATTGGGCGTCAGTTGGGCGTTTCTCGCGAACGTGCCCGCCAACTCGAGGTCCGCGCGAAGAAGAAGCTGAAGAGCCGCATCACCGAGCTCTCACGCGGCAACGGCTGGCTGGACGTTCACCACGCGGCCTGAGCGCGCATCGGTCCCCCATTCCTCTCAGCTGCGGCTGCGCGCGTGCAAGTACTCCATCAGTGAGTCTTGGTCGTTCGCGGCCGCGAACGCGTCGCGTTCGTCGATAGCGCCGGAGCGACAAAGCTCCGCGAGGCTCCGTTCGAGCAGGACCATGCCCTCCTTGCGGGATGACTGCATGGCGCTCACCAATTGCGGGGTCTTGCCCTCACGGATCAAGTTGGCAACGGCCGAGTTTCGTCGCAGCACTTCGAGCGCGAGGGCTCGGCCGCTTCCGCGAGCGTGCGGCAGTAGGCGTTGCGCTATGACGGCTCGTAGCGATTCGGAGAGTTGAACGCGGAGCTGCTGTTGGCGGCCCGCCGGGTACGCGTCGATGATGCGATCGATCGCCGAGCCCGCGCTGCGGCTGTGCAGCGTGGCGATCACCAAATGCCCGGTCTCGGCCGCCGTCAGGGCCAGGCTGATCGATTCAGCGTCGCGCATTTCGCCGACTAGGAGCACATCCGGATCTTCACGGAGGGCGTCGCGCAAACCACTCGCAAAATCAGGCACATCCGTGCCAATTTGGCGCTGACGTACGATGCTGTTCGTGTGCCGCGTGTCGAACTCGTATTCGACCGGATCTTCGAGCGTCAGTAGCATCACCGAGCGCTGACGGATCAGTTCTTGGCACAGCGCGGCGGCGGTCGTGCTTTTGCCTGACCCCGCCGGGCCCGTTAGAAGTACGAGCCCATTGGGCAGCGCTGCGAGATCTCTCAGCTCGTTCGGGAAACCGAGCGCCGACAACGTGGGGATCTCGGGTGGCAATAAGCGCACCGCCAACACCGGCAATCCGCCGGCGAGGAAGGTGTGCAGCCGCAGCCGGCCCGCGCTCGGGCTATCGAGCGCCAGATCGACGCTGGAGCGCGCGGTCGCGCCGGTGCTGGCGGCTCCGAGCAACTCCGTGATGTCGTGCGCGCCTGCCTCGAGCAGCGACAATTTGCCGTCAACCCGCGCGAATGCGGCCTCCCCTTGACGCACGTGGAGGTCACTCGCGCGCAGCGCCGCCGCGCGTGCCAGTAAAGCTTCCAGCGAACGAGTCACGGTGAGGGGACGTTCGGGAGGGGTGGGCATGACCACTTGCTCGACGACCGCCGGAGCACTCGCAGCCGCAGGCGCATGGCGCGCGTTCGTCAAGCGCACATCGAAACCGGGCTCGCCCTTGGGACGAGGCATGAACTGCACTTGGTAAACACCGAAGCCTGCGCCCGCGTCGTGCGCGTACGCAAACGGCTCGCCGCGCGCCAAGCTGGCCTCGGCCTCGGGAGACAGTAGCGAACCAAGCATTTGTCGCAGCACGCGCTCGCCGGTCTCGGCCAAGGTCAGGTTCTTGGGTACTCCGCTCGTCAATACCTGGGGGGCTCGCTCCACGCCGAGCCGCAGCTCGTCTGCCTGTTGGGCAACCACCATTTTGAGCAAGCTGTGGATGGCGTTCATGGCGATAACCTTGGCGCGGTCGGCTTCCGAGGTCCAATCTCGGCGGTCCAACAACGCTCGGCCCGTTCGACTTCATTCCGCAGGCGGCTCGAGCGCGAGCCAAGCCTCCAATCGCGGTAGCGGAGCCCCGCCCGCGCGCGCTTCGCGTGCTTGTCGAACGAGGGCGGCTACCTTGCGCTGGCGCAAGTCGGCGCGGCCCCCGACGGCCGACCAAAGTGCGGCCACTTCGGCCGGCGAAAGCAACCGCCAATCGCCGAGGGCGAGGCCCGCGTCCGACAATGGGCCGATCCGCGCCCGATGCAGGTGCTCGAGGTGCAGATCCAGCAAGCGGCACATATGCCGGATCTGCCGATTGCGACCCTGGGTGAGGGTGAGCTCGACCTCGGTCGCGTACTCGCGCTGGGCAATGATGCGGACTTGCTTGGCGCGCAGCACTTCGCCCTCGTGCTCCACGCCTTGCGTGAGCTGCGCGAGCCTCGGGTCACTCGCTTCGAGCACGTCATCCAGCCACAACCAATAGGTCTTCGTGGTTTCGTGGTCGGGGCGCAGCACGGCGTTGGCCAGGTCGCCGTCACTGCTAAACAGCAACAGCCCGCTAGTTTCGCGATCGAGTCGCCCGACCGGGAAGCAGCCCGCGGGCATGGCCCGCAAGTAGCCGGACAAGTCGCTCTTTCCGTCTGGATCACGTGCGGTGCTGGTGACGAACTTCGGCTTGTTCAGCAGCGCGTATACCGGTGCCGGAGGCGAAGCGAGCGGCGCTCCGTCGAGTAACGGCTGGTCCTCGTCGAAGACCAGCGCTTCGAGCGGGAGCAACTGCGGCTCATCACTCTCCGGCGTGCGCACGCGCAGGCGCCCCGCGGCCCAACAGGCGTCGACCCATTGCAGCGAGAGCGCGAGGCTCTCCGCAACGCGCTTACGCAAGCGTCGCGGCAGCGGTCGTTCGACGTCGATGCGGGTCACGCCGCTGACGTATCACCGGCGACCGGGGCAGGCCTACGTCGCGCAGTCGCAAGCGGTAAAAGTACGGTAAAGCATGCCCCCTTGCCCTTGACGCTGCTGACTTCGATGCTCCCGCCATGGTCTTGTACGATGCCGTAGCTGACCGATAGCCCGAGTCCCGTACCCTCCCCAACCCCCTTGGTGGTGAAAAAGGGGTCGAACACGTGTTCGATGTCTCGCCCGTCGATGCCCGGCCCGTCGTCTTGGACGACGACGCACGCGAAGGGACGAAAGCTGGCGCCGGCGGTGGCTCGCGCCTCCACGGTGACCCGCGCGCGCGCGCTGCCCCCGTGAGACATGGCTTGCACGGCGTTCATCAATAGGTTCGAGACGACTTGCTCGAGTTCCGCGGGATTGACGATCACCGGCACAGCGCGATCGAGCGGCTCGACCAGAAGTCGACAACCGTGGCGCTTGGCCAGGGGCAACAGCAACTCCACCGCGTGCGTCACGATCTCGTTCAGATCGAAGCTGACGCGCGACGCGCCCCCGCGTCGGCCAAAATCGAGCAAGTGCCGGATGATGACGGTGATGCGCCTGGTTTGCTCCAAGATCGTGGCGGAGTACTTGCGAATGTGGGCCGGATTCGGCTCGCCGGCTTGGAGCATCTCGGCGCTGCCCGAGATCACGTTCAGCGGCGTGCCGAGCTCGTGGGCGACGCCAGCGGCGAGCTTGCCGATGACGTTGAGGCGTTCGGAGTGCCGCAACTGCTCGACGGCCAACTGGCGACCGCTGCGCTCACGCTCCACATAGGCGTGGAGGACGGTCAACACCCAAACCACGAGCAGCATGATGCTCAGGCTGGCAAACTGATTCCAAATCAGCTGCGCCGTTCGCACGCTGCCGTGCACGCTGCCCAACTCCGTCAGCGTCGCGCAGCCCGTCGCAACCGCCGCCAAAAAGAAGCCGAAGTCACGACCTCGCAGCCAGGTGCCGAACGCGAGCGGAAACAAGTAGAGAAGCGTGAAGGTGGTCTCGACGCCGGTTGCGTAGTCACCCGCGCCGACCAAGAGCGTTGCGCCGAGGGTCAGTGGGACCACCGCGTGCTCTTCGACCGCGCGGTTCATGAAGCGTTCCACCAGGGCGCTCAACCGCTGAGCATAGCGCCCGCTCACACTGTTCGGGATGGAAGCCATCGCCTTTGCAACGAAGGGTGCATCAACCGTACCGGCACGATTCGGCGCGCTAACCCGCGCCCGCCCCAAAAGCCGTCGGGTCATTCCGACCCAACGGGGAGAAACCACCCACTCTCCGCTCTCTACTTGCCCAAGATATCGTCCGTTTTTAGCGCCAATCCAGCGCGGCACGCAGCATGCACTGGCCCTGCATTCATGGACGCAGCGGAAGAGATCTGGAGCGAAGACCAGCCTCCCAGCTGGCCGCCGGGCGAGCACCCGAAGCGCGTGCTCGTGGCTGAAGACGACGCGGCGATGCGCGATCTCTTGCTGCTCGTTTTGTGCGAGCGCGGTCATCTCGTCGAGTGCGTGAGCAGCGGTTCACAGATGATCGGCCGGCTCACCGAGCGCGGTCCGGACGGCTTACTCGCCCAGCCGTTCGATCTGATCGTCACCGACGTGCGCATGCCGGGCGCTTCCGGGCTCGACGCCATCGACCAGCTGCGCCGTGCAGGCGGCACCACTCCGGTGATTGCGGTCACCGCGTTTCCGCACGATTCGACGCGCAATCGCGCGGAGCGGCTGGCGATTCAGCTGCTCGCAAAGCCCTTCGATCTGGACGCGCTACGAGCCGCCGTCGAGGCCGTCCTGAGCCCCGAACGGGCGGTTCGGCCCGCGGAGCCGCAGCCGTGAGCAGCTCGCTACACGGCATGCCGGTGGGGCGGCGCGTCCTACTGGCCGAAGACGACCAAGCCATGCGCGAGATCTTGGCCATGGTCCTCAGCGAGGCCGGCTATCAAGTCGCGACCGTCGCGGATGGCGCGGAGCTTCGGCGCTTGCTGCGCGAAGTGCATTTCGAGCTCGTGGTCACGGACGTGAACATGCCCGGCGGCTCGGGCCTCGACGTGATCGAGCTGCTTCGCCAAAACGGCGACACCACGCCCGTGATCGTCGTCACGGCCTTTCCCCAAGCCGAGATCCGCAAGCGGGCCCAGGCGCTTGGGCTGCGCCTGCTGGCCAAGCCCTTCGAACTCGAAACGTTGCGCGCCGCCGTTGACTGGGCGATCCGCGTCAATGCGCCGCATCAGTGGCGTCTGTCTTGGTCGCAATAGTCGCGGGTGGCGTGCTACCGTGACGCGCCTTGGAACTCGAGAACACCACGAAATCATGTTGGGCCAGCGCCGTATCGGCTTGCAGTGAAGCACCCGCGGAGGCCGCGGCCACGCTGTGCGGCACGCACCGCGCTCAGTTAGCACCGCTCGATCGCACGCTGCTCGATTTGGACAACGCCATGCGTGAGGTTCAACGTTTGCGCGAGGTGCGCAAAGGCTTGAACAACGCCTGGACGCCCGTGCGTCTAACCGTCGACGGTGTGAGCATCGAGCGCGCCGCGTTGAAACTCGCCCTCGACTACGCCGCATCGCGTGCCCTCGAAGATTGGGCCCCGCCCGATTGGCTCCCCGCAGCCGTGTTCGGCCAGCGCGAACTGCCCGAGGGCTGTGGAGTCGCGCTCGCGGTGCGCGTAGGCGACTCGATCTTCGATTCGGACCGCATCGGCATCACCTTGGCCAAGTCGGATCGCACCGGCCGCTACGAGTGCGTCGTGCTTCAGCTGCGCGAGCAGTGGAAGCTGCTCTGCACCTGGGACAAACCGATCGCGGCCCTCGGCACCCTGCATTTCGGCAAGCACCGCTATGAAGCGGGTGAAGACACGCTGCTTCACCCGCGCCGCGTCAGCTACCGCAATGGTGACGAAGACTTGGCACTGTCCCTCGACTTCGACTGGTCCGGTCACTGGTCGCCGAAAAAGTATCCGAACGTCGCGAAACTACGAAAGTGACGCTCCCTTGGGGTGATGGTCACGCGCCACGCCCCAACCGGCTAAGCCTTCGGCGTCGCGTCTCAACGCCCCGCATCCCAAGTCTCGCCCTTGACGAAGCGCACCCCGGTTGCTAAGTGAACATTGTTCACATGGCGCTCCCGTCGCGAAATAGCTCCAAAGCTCGGCCAAACAGACCCCTAGCGGCCGCGGCGGCCGCGGTGGCCCCGGTGGCCCCGGCGCGATCGGCCCGGACCTTCGTGCGCGGGCTGGACGACACGCGCGCGCTGCTGGTGACGGCCGCGCGGGATCTATTTCTGGAAGCCGGAGAACCGGGTTTTTCGCTGCGCGAGGTCGCGCGCCGCGTCGGTGTCTCGCCGGCCGCGGTGTATCGCCACTTCGACGGCAAGGAAGCGCTCACGTTCGCAGCCTGCACGCAGGGCTTCAGCGTGTTCTCGAGCTACCTCCTGCGCGCGCTCACGGCCCCCACACCGCTCGAACGCGCGCTCGCGGCCAGCGAGCAGTATCGGCTATTTGGCCTAGAAAACCCGCTCGATTATCGCTTCATCTTCATGAGCCCGGCCGAGCAAGTGCCGCCGCCGAACGAGATGACTTGCGCGGCAGCCGAGCCCTCGTTGCCTCAAAACAGCACCTTTCAGTTTCTGGTCGATCGCATCCGCGAGTGCATGGACACGGGCTTGATCGCCCGCGGTGACACGCAAAAAACGGCGGTGTTGGTCTGGGCGCACTTGCACGGTCTGGTTTCGCTGCGCCTCGCCGGGCTACTCGACGGCGTGGGTGACGACGCAGCGTTCGCCGAAATGTACCGGCAGTCGGTCGCTCGGCTCTTTCGCGGCTTGGCCTGATGATTAGGCCTAATCTGCGCGCACTTTCGCTCGCTCACCAAGTGAACACCGTTCACATAACCCCCGAGGAGACGGCCCTGATGAAAACGAACGACGAACGAGTCACCGACGCGAGTGAAGAGCCAGTAGTCGTGTTCCTGATTGGCATGCGCGTGAACCGTTGGTGGAAGGTCCGACAATGGCTACGCACCGCCCTCGCCATGCCCCGCATGTTGCGTGAACTCGCCGCGCACCCCGAGCTCGGCATGCTCGGCGGTCACTCTTGGTTCGGCCGCACCACGATCTTGGTCAGCTATTGGAAATCGGTCGATCACCTGTTCGCCTACGCGAAGTTACGCAACGCAGAGCACTTGCCGGCCTGGCGCGCCTTCAACAAGCACATCGGCCAAAACGGCGACGTAGGGATCTGGCACGAGACGTACATCGTACAGCCCGGAGCCCACGAGAGCATCTACGTGAACATGCCCGACTTCGGCCTCGGCAAAGTGAGCGGCCTACGCTCCGCATCGCACCGCCCCGATCTGACCGCGCGCCCCGCAACCGCGGCGTGAGCGCGCGTGCGAATGGCGCGCCCATGAGTTGGCTCACGAGCCTTTGCTGACCACACACCAATGCAAGGCCCACTGACGCTCGAGCGCGTTCGATGACTCGCCGGATTCCGCGTCTGCATCCGCACTCCGGAGCAGGGGCTTGGCCCGATCCTCGTCGAGGCCCTAATTGGGTTTGTCAACCGCGTGGGAATCGCGGGCCGCGTCGCAACTCGTGAGGAAGTCTTGGCGCGGCGGAACAAACCGCCAACCTGCTCGAACGCGCAAACCGTGTCTCCGCGGTCCAACGTTTGGCGACGGCCGCTGACAGCAGCGATTGCTCGACGCTACCAGGGCCCACGTGCGGCACCATGAGGTGCCCAACGTCTTCAAGCGACCGCACACGTGCCATCCGGGGATTCTCCCTTGTTCTCGACGCGGGCGACGAGGCGGCAAGTGCCAACGATGGTCCTCTGCGCGACGCGCACCCCTAGCGCTGGGTGGAATGCGGAGTTTACCCCTTCGCGATGCGATCGCGCGGACTCGTCGCGCCTCGGTTGCTCCCATCGCCTTGGGGGGGCGATTCGGGATTCAAGCATGAGCTCACTTCGCGACGGAACGACTTGGGGCGCAACGCGACGGCGCCTCGCGCTGTCGCGCCGCGATCTTGGCAGCGATATGCATGTCCCCGAAGCATCGCCGCGCGTGCAATTGGTTGTGAGCCTTGCAAAGCAAACGCAAATTGTGGACTGCAGTCGGGCCGCCCAGACCGAGCGGCGTCACATGATCGATCTCTAGCCGAGCCCTTGCATTGCAGCGGCGCCCATTCGCTGAGATGAAGGCACACCGACCGTAATCACGCTCGTGCACTTCGCGCCTCGCGGGTATCGGGACGTAGCGCGCGGGAGGCCGGTGCTGGGCGGCTCCCGCGCTAAGACTGGGGGTAGCTGCTTCCGGCGTTGCCGTCCATTCAGCCGCTCCGCCTGGTGGAGTTGGCTCGACGACAACTGATGCTCGCGTGGTGAACTTGCGGGAGCGCGCTCGAACCCCAAAGCGTCGCTTCTCCTCCTGCGGTACGAAGGTTTGCGCCATCAGCTTGATCAAGCTGGCTAGGTCGGCTTTGGGTAGACGATGACTGGCCAGAGCACGCGCGCGCTCGATGAGATCGCGCAAGTCGGCGTCCGCCGTGAAACGCACGCCGAAACGCTCGGTCGCCAGTGGTTCGAATTCGCGATGAGGGCGGCTCGCGGCGATAGGCGTTGGAGGCGCCACGGGTGGGTCGTTTTTGACCTCAGCTGGGGTCAGGCCGATCGGGCCGCTGACGGCTGCGGGCGGTGCTGTCTCTGCCGCCGCTGAAGAGGCCTGCTGAGCCACGTTCGTTGGGCCCAGAGTGCGCGCAGGCAAGCGACGGATCTGCTCACGAAAATCGGGGCGCGGAAACCGCGCGGCAAGCAGTTCTTCGACCTGTCGACGAGTCTTGCCTCGGCTCGCGTCGAACAGCTCGCTCGCGTTCGCTGTGTTCAAGTGGGGCGCGAGCGCACACAACGCGCATAGATGGATTTCACCTCGAGCTACTCGCTCGAACACATCCGGAAATCGTTTGCACACGCGGACCGCGGTTACACGTCGACCCGCCGCGCCCTCGCTCATGCCCAATGCTTCGACGCAGTAAGAGAACAACGACGAGAAGCCAAACTCCAAATGCAGCATGCGCGCCTCGAGCTCCACCAAGTGGGCCAGCAACTGGCCTGTGAGCGCATTGCTTTGCTGAATCAGCTCCGAAAGGCCTGCGACGAGCTGTGAATTCCCCAACGTCACCAATCGATGCTGGTCTTTCATGATTGTTCTCTAACATGCGCTTTTCGGAGCCCCGCACTCGCGCCGGGATCGCGTTTTGAAGCGAAAATCACTTCAAAGGCGCCTGTGCGCTCGAGACGCTCGCAAAACGAAACCTCGCGCGAGCGGCGCCCAATTGCGAACTCACTCGCCGCGATCGCCTCTCTTGTATCGGAAGCCTGTCAAGAAAGATCGTTCGGTGTGTCGGAGTAAAGTGAGAATGTTCTGTCGGAAGATTTCGGCCGAGAGCCGCCAACCCATGCCTTCATTCTTCGGTGTGGAAGATGCGCTCGTCGCCCGAGCGCAGGTCTTTGATCACGCCATCCGACCCGACGTACCTCGCTCACCACGTCGGTCCGCCCGGGGATGTTCGCGATGTCGCGCACCGCATGCAGTCCTATCTCCGCTTGCCGAGACTCGTGTGCGTCATCGCGACAAGGCGTAGCGAAACCAAGTTCCGTCGTGCGCTGGGGGTATCGCGCGAGTCTTTTCACCTTGGGGAGCATCGAGTTATGCTCCCAGCGCCGGACGCACCGTTCGAGTCTGCCGCGCCGACAGGCCCAACCAGACTCCGCCTGGTGGAGCGTTCGTTGCGCGCATTAGCACCGAGCTTTGAGCCGCGGCGCGAGCTCCGTGCCCGCTACCCCCCCCAAAACCTCCATCGCGCGGGGGCATTGTCGCATTTTGCAAATGCGTCGGATTTTGCGGCGATAAGACAGCCCCGCGGCTGTGTCTTAGCGGAGGTGCGGGCTGCCAATCGCGCTATCATGCGGGGCGACGCTCAATCCGCTCAAGGAGGCGATCAGTGACTCGTGCCGGTGTGCTCGTCGTGGACGACGACCCTCTCAGCTTGGAAATGTTGGATGAGGGGCTGACCCTGCGTGGCTTTTCGGTCACGACGCAGCCGTCGATCGCGCCGGCCCTCGCGCGGATTCGTGAAGACGAGTCGCTGTCGGTGGTGCTCACCGATCTGCGGCTTGCCGCGGAGAACGGCTTGGATCTGTGCCGCGCAGTGCATGAAATTCGGCCCATGCTGCCGGTGATCGTGATTACCGCGTTCGGCAGTATTCGCACCGCGATGGATGCCATGCACGCGGGGGCTTACGATTTCATCACCAAGCCGTTCGACCTGGAGGTGATCGCGGTTTCGCTCGATCGCGCTGCCAAGCACAATGAGTTGAACTCCGAACTCGAGCGGCTGCGGCGCGTGATCGTGCCCGAACAGGGCCTGTCGGGTTTGATCGGCGCGAGTCCGTCGATGCGTCGAGCGTTCGAGCTGATTCAGCTCGCGGCCGATTCGGACGCAACCGTGCTCATCACCGGCGAGAGCGGCACGGGCAAGGAGCTCGCGGCCAAGGCCCTGCATGATTTGAGCGACCGACGCGCGCGGCCGTTCGTAGCCATCAACTGTGCGGCTATCCCCGAGAATTTGCTGGAAAGTGAGCTGTTCGGCCACGTGCGCGGCGCTTTCACCGACGCGCGCGCCGACCGCCCCGGTCTGTTCCTGAAAGCCGGACAAGGGACGCTGTTCTTGGACGAGATCGGCGACTTGCCCCAAGCCGTGCAGGTGAAGCTGCTGCGGGCATTGCAAGAGCGTAGCGTGCGGCCCGTTGGCAGTGATCAGGACGTGCCGTTCGAAGCGCGAATCGTCGCCGCGACGCATCGAGATTTGGAGAGTGCGGTCGCGAGCGGACGTTTTCGCCAGGACCTGTATTACCGCATCAACGTGATCGAGATCCCGCTGCCGCCGCTGCGCACGCGCGGCAGTGACGTGTTGCTCTTGGCTCAGCACTTCTTGACGCGCTTCTTGGCGCGCCGAGGTCGCGGTGAGGTCAAGCTGTCGTCGGCCGCGGCCGAGCTACTCCTACGCTACGACTGGCCGGGCAACGTTCGGGAGCTCGAGAATATCGTCGAGCGCGCGCTGGCATTGTCACGCTCGACCGAAATCGTGAAAGAAGATTTGCCCGAGCGCGTTCGCAAGGCGAGTGAGGGCCGCGTGATCATCGCCGCAGACGAGCCGAATGATTTGGTCCCCCTCGAGGAGGTCGAACGCCGCTACATTCTGCGCGTGATGGAAGCCGTCTCCGGCAACAAGTCTTTGGCGGCGGACATTCTCGGGCTCGACCGCAGTACCCTGTATCGAAAGCTCGAGCGCTTTGCGGGCGTCTCGAAGACCAAGGCCAATCCCGAGAAAGCATGAGGCTCACTTGGAAGCTCACGCTGGCCATCGCACTCGGCATCGTGCTGGTGCTCACGCTGAGCGCGTGGGTGCGCATTCGAGCTGACGCCGACGCCTATCACCGCGACACCCTGCGCGACCACTACGTCGTCGGCCGCGGCCTCGCGACCGCGGTCGAGCTACTCTGGGCCAGAGAAGGTGAAGAGCGCGCGCTGGAGCTCGTGCGCTTGGTCAATGACCGCGAGAATCGCGTCGGTATCCGCTGGGTTTGGCCGGACGAGGAGAGCGGACCGAGCGCGCCTCGCTCGCGCGTGGGCTTGCCACGCCCAAAGGAAGCGGTGCGCTCCAGCGTCGTGCGCCTCGAGGGCGAAGCTGGCTTCATCGTCACCTACGTACCCGTGCACTTGCCCGGCGGGCGTAACGGCGCGATCGAACTCGCGGAGTCGTCGGCCGACGAACGCGAGTTGGTACGCGGAGCGATGCTGCGTTCGGCTGGCACCACGCTGCTCTTGATCCTGATCTGTTCCGCGCTGATCTTGCTGTTTGGCGTGGTCTTCGTGGCGCGCCCCATGCGGCTACTGGTGCGCAAGGCAGACGCGATCGGCGTGGGCGATCTGGACTCACCGCTGGTCGTCACCCAAAAAGACGAAATTTACGAGCTCGCCGCCGCGATGAACACGATGTGCGAGCGCCTGAAAGATGCGCGCGACGAGACCAAGCGTCAGGCCGAAGCCAAAGACTTGGCCGTCGAACAGCTGCGCCACGCGGACCGCCTGCGCACGATCGGCGAGCTCTCTACGGGTTTGGCTCACGAACTCGGCGCGCCGTTGAACGTCGTGCGCGTGCGCGCCGCGATGATCGGTAGTGGAGAAGTCTCGGAGAATCGCATGCGCGAGCTCGGGACATTGATCGTCGACCAAGCCGATCGCGTCTCGGCCATCATCCGTCAGTTGCTGGACTTTGCGCGGCGCGAGGCCCCGCAGCGCCGGTTGGTCGATCTGCGATCGGTGTTGCGTGATGCAGTGCTGCTGGTCTCGCCGCTGGCGGAGAGCACGGGGGTGAGTCTGCGAATTGGCGAGAGCGAGCGCGTCTCCGCTCTCGTCGATCCCTCGCAGCTGCAGCAAGCCGTGGCCAACATTTTGCTGAACGCGATCCACGCCAGCCTTCGCGGTGGCGTCGTGAGTGTTCAGGTGCGCGCACAGCCCACTCCGCGGATCGAAGTCCGCGACTCGGGGAGCGGCATTTCGCCTGAACACTTGCCGCGCATTTTCGAGCCGTTTTTCACGACCCGCGCGGCGGGGGTAGGTACTGGTCTGGGCCTGTCGGTGACTCTGGGCATCATCGAAGAGCATGGCGGTGCCGTGCGCGTGCAAAGCACGGTCGGTGTTGGGACCACGTTCACCATCGAACTGCTGTCGCCCGAGACGTCGCAGTCTCCGACAGCGTTGGATTTTGCGGCAGCGCCCGTTTCATCGCGCACGTAGTCCGCCGCCCAGCACTGGGCCCGCACGGCTCTTGGCCGTCGTGAAACGGCGCTGCGTGTCTGGCATGGCGCATGCTCTTCGTCGCTAGCTCCCATGATCAGCACTCGTCTTTGGCTCGGTGCAATGTGCGCGATCGCGCTCGCAACTTCCGCGGTGTGGGCATCCACGCGCAGCGTGACGCGACCGAACCGTCTGCCCGCGTTGAGCGCTCAGGCGATCGAAGCCAAAGCCCTGCGTTGGCAGTCGCTGCAGGTCGAAGCCGCCGAGGCGACAGCGCAGCTTTGGAGCGACGCTTTTGCCGGGCTCTTGAAGCTCGACGAGAGCAAGGTCGCCCGCGTCGGCGCGCCGCTGTCGGGGCGCGTGGTGCGCGTGTACGCGGACGTCGGGTACGTGGTCAAACAAGGAGACCCGCTGTTTTCCGTGGCCAGCCCCGACGTTTCAGGTCTCGCGGCCGAGCGTCGTCAGGCGGCGCTCGCGCTGGAGATCGCCGAGGCCGCGCTTTCGCGCGTCGAGGCGCTGGTCACCGCCCGCGCATTACCCGAGCGTGAGCTTGCGGATGCGGCTTCGCGAAAGCGGCAAGCCGAGCTCTCGGTCGAAGTCGCTCGCATCAAGCAAAACAGCCTCGACGTGCAGCTCGACTCGCCGACTCAGTTCACGGTGCGCGCGCCACGAGCGGGGCGTATCGTGGAAAAGCAGCTGCTGGTGGGGCAACAGCTGACGGCGCGCGGCGAGCGCACCCTATTGACAATCGCCGACCTGTCCTCGCTGTGGCTGACGACCGATTTGTTCGAAGCCGATCTGCGCGGCATCGCCCGCGGCGCCGAGGTGAAAGTCACGCTGCCCGCACTGCCCGACTTGATCATCCACGGCGAGGTAGATGCCATCTCTGCCCTCGTCGACCCCGAGCGGCGCAGTGTGCCCGTACGCGTTCGCCTGGACAACGTAGACGGCAAGCTGAAGGTGAACATGTTCGCCCAAGCGCGGTTCCACACTTCGCCGCCCATGGGCACCGTGAGCGTGGGTGCAGGCGCGGTCCGAAGCGACGGCAGTCGAGAGTACGTGTACGTGCGCACCGGTGACGGCGAGTTCGAGCGCCGCTGGGTCACATCGGGCTCGGTCGTCGCGGGGCGCGCGCTGATTCACGAGGGGGTGGCCGCGGGCGACGAGGTTGCAGTGCGCGGAATGGCTCTGCTCGACAATCGGCTGGCCATGCTGCGCTGAGCTAGGCGTTCAGAGCTCGATTTGTGAGCCGATTTCCATCACCCGGCTCGGAGGGATGCCGAAAAACGCGGTCGCGGGCTCGGCGTTGCGCGTGAGGAACGCAAATAGCCGTTCGCGCCATAGAGTCATCTCGGAGTGCTTGTTCGCGAGCACCGTCTCGCGTCCGAGAAAGAAAGTGACGAATTCGAGCGAGTAGCTGTTGAACTCGGTGCGCTTCAAGAGCTCAGGCACGTTCGGCGTTTCCATGAAACCGTAGCGCGCGACTGCCCGCCAAAACCCGTGCGAGAGCTCTTGGATCTGCACGCGCTCCCCCTCGGCGATACGCGCCACCTTCTCGGTCACGATCGTCAAGAGCAACACGCGCTCGTGCACCGCGCGCATGTGCAAGAAGCCCTGCAGCAGCGCGGGTGGCGTACCGACCGCACTCCCGGTCAAATACACGGCCGTACCCGGCACGCGCGCGGGGCGCTCCACGCGCATCAGCTCGTACAGATCTTCGAGCGGCACCATGCTGTCTTGAACTTTTTTGAACAGCAGTTGCCGACCGCGACGCCAAGTCGTGAAGATGATGTACATGACCGCGCCGACGGTGAGCGGAAACCAGCCGCCGTGGGCCACCTTGGTCAAATTCGAGCTGAGGAAGGTCAGCTCGAGACAGAGCAAAGGGATCGTCACGGCCAGCGCCGGCAGCCGTCCCCAATGCCAATGCACGCGGGCCACGACGTAAGCCAGCAGCGTGGTGATGGTCATGTCTAGCGTCACGGCGACGCCGTACGCGGCGGCGAGGCCGCTCGAACTGCCGAAGCCCCAGACCGCGAGCACCGCTGCGATCATCAACAGCCAATTGACGATTGGCACGTAAATTTGGCCAATCTGATGGGCCGACGTGTGTTGAATGCGTACGCGCGGCAAAAAGCCGAGCATCAGCGCCTGACGCGTGACGGAGAACGCGCCCGAGATCAGCGCCTGCGAGGCGATGATCGTGGCCAACGTGGACAGCGCGACGATGGGGTACAAGCCCCAAGCCGGCACCATTTTATAGAACGGACTCGAGATTGCTTCCGGATCGCCGAGCAGCAGCGCGCCTTGTCCGAAGTAGTTCAGGAGAAGGCCCGGCAAGGCCACCGTGAACCACGCCGTGCGGATCGGCCGCGCACCAAAGTGACCCATGTCCGCGTACAGCGCCTCGCCGCCGGTGACGACCAGGAACACCGAGCCGAGCACCAAAAACCCCAGGTGCCCGTTGCGCACGAAAAAGCTGACCGCGTGCAGCGGGTTGACGGCAGAAACGATGTTCGGATGCTTGACGATGTTGGCTACGCCGAGCACCGCGAGCGTGAGAAACCAGACCAGCATGACGGGCCCGAAAACCGCGCCCACGCTGCCCGTGCCACGGCTTTGCGCCGAAAAGAGCAGCACCAAGATGATGCTGGCAAGCGGCAAAATCAGGGGCTCGAACGCGGGCGTCGCGATCTTCAAGCCCTCGATCGCGCTGAGCACGGAGATGGCCGGAGTGATGATGCCGTCACCGAACAACAGCGACGCACCGAACAGCCCGAACGCGAGCGCCAGCGCGTGCGCCTTGGGTCGCAACTTTTTGGTCGTGGCGAGCGCGGTCAGCGCCAAGATGCCGCCTTCGCCTTGGTTGTCCGCCTTCAATACGTAGGCCACGTATTTGAGGGAGATCACCGCCATCAGCGCCCAAAAAATCAGCGACACGATACCGAACACGTTCTCGGGCGCGCTCGATACGCCGTGGGCGCGGCTCAGGCATTCGCGCACGGCGTACAGCGGGCTCGTGCCGATATCGCCGAACACCACGCCGAGTGAGGCCAGGGCGAGCGTGAACAATCGTCGCCCGCCTGCGCGTGCACCGTGCCCGCCGTCCACTGTTGGAGCTACTACGTTCGCAGCCGGGGCGTCGCTCATCGAGCTCTGCTCTATCGCACCCCGGAGGTCCTGAACATCCCCCGCTCCTCATCCGGCTGGAATCGAACCCGCGCGGGGGCCGTGGCGCGGCAATTCGCGCGAGCCAGGCGGACTTTGATGGTCACACCAGGGGGCGCAGATGCGCTACACCTGCAGCGTCAATGACCATCGCCGTCGTCGCAGAGAAGCCCTCGGTTGGGCGCGATCTGGCGCAGGCGTTGGGCGCGACCAAGCGCGGCGAGGGCACGCTTTCGGGCAACGGTTACGTGGTGACCTGGGCGATTGGTCACCTCGTGGGGTTGGCCGAGCCGGAGGGCATTCATCCTGAGTGGAAGCGCTGGCGGCGTGAAGACTTGCCCATGTTGCCCGAGCGCTGGCCGCTGAACGTGTTCCCGGCCACGCGCCCGCAGTTCGAGATCGTGCGCAAAGTGCTCAATGCGCCCGACGTCGAGTCCGTGATTTGCGCCACCGATGCCGGCCGCGAGGGCGAGCTGATCTTCCGCTTCATTTACGAAGCGGCGGGGTGCCGCCGTCCGGTGCAACGGCTTTGGATCTCGTCGCTGACCGAAGGTGCCATTCGCGAGGGATTGCGCCGATTGCGCCCTGCGCGTGAATATGACGCGCTCGCGAACGCCGCGCTCGGGCGGAGCCGTGCCGACTGGCTCGTCGGAATGAACCTGTCACGCGCCTACGGGCTCGCGCTCGATGCACCGTTGTCCGTGGGCCGTGTGCAAACCCCCACGCTGGCAATGCTCGTCGAGCGCGAGCTCGCCATTCGTGATTTCGTGCCCGAAGACTACTTGGAGGTCGTCGCCACGTTCTCCCCGCGCGAAGGCCAATCTTACCGGGGAACATGGTTCAAGCCCGGCAAAGGCGTCGAACATCCCCAGCGTTTGCCCGCCTCCGGCGAAGACGCCCAACGCGTAGTCGACCGTGCGCTCTCTGGCCAGGCGCGCATTGCCAGCGTGCATGCGCAGACCAAGAAGCTGCCGCCGCCGCTGCTCTATGATCTGACCGAGCTCCAGCGCCACGCCAACCGCTTGTACGGCTTTTCAGCGCAACGCACGCTCGACGCTGCGCAGGCGCTGTATGAAAAGCACAAGCTCATCAGTTACCCGCGCACGGACAGTCGCCACTTGACGGCCGAGGCCGCGAGTACGTTGCCAGGCGTAGTGAAGGCGATCGCAGAGCCGTATCGGGCGCTCTTGGCGCCGGGCACCGGTGAGCGCTCACTCTCCCGGCGCTTCGTCGACGACAGCCAAGTGCGCGACCACCACGCCATCATTCCGACGGCTAGTTCCGCGGCGGGCAGCGCCCTTGGTGCTGATGAACGCAAGCTGTACGAGCTCGTGTGCCGCCGCTTGCTGCAAGCCTGGCATGCGGATTTCGTATGGGCCGCGACGGAAGTGGTCACCGAGGTGCACCCGCGTGTTGCCCTGGGCGAACCGGTCGACTGCTATCGCAGCCTGGGCAGCGCGATCGAAGCACAAGGCTGGAAAGTGCTGGATTTGGGCGAGCTCAAGCCACCCCGTGAAAAGAGCGCTCGCACTAGCGACGCCAAGCTTGGCGAACGTGACGCGAACGAGAGCGTGTTGCCACCGGGCTTGGAGCGCGGCCAAACCCCGCGCGTGTTGGACGCGAAAGCGCTGCCGAAAACCACGCGCCCACCTCCACCGCTGAATGACGCCACGTTGCTGACGGCTATGGAAACCGCCGGCAAAACCCTGGACGAGAAAGAGCTGTCCGCGGCGATGAAAGACAGCGGCCTCGGCACTCCCGCCACCCGCGCAAACATTATCGAAACCCTGATTTTACGCGGCTACGTGGTACGTGACGGCAAAGCGTTGCACGCCACCGAGCGCGGCGTCGGCTTGATCGGCCTCGTCGACGCCGAAGTCAAGAGCGCGGCCATGACCGGCGCGTGGGAAGCGCGCTTGCAAGCGATCGCCCGCGGTCAGGGCCAACTGCCACAATTCCTCGAGCAAATTTCGGCGTACGTGACCGAAGTCGTGGGCCGCGTCCCGCGCTTCCTCCCGCCGCTCGCGGGAGACTCGGGGGCGGGTGCCCGCAAGCCCGAGCGTGCTGCGGGGACGCCCTCGCGCTCTGCGCCAACCAGCACGCGTTCCGCGCCGACACCCTCGCGCTCGCCGCCAACCGGGGAGGTCTCGGCTCGACCGTCGGCGCCGCCCCAACCGACTACGGCTCCGAATCTCACGCCGCGGCCAGCGCCGCGCGCGCCGTCGGCCGCGTCTTCTTCCGAGCTACAAACCCTACTTCGTGAGCGCTTTGGCTTCGACTCGTTCCGTCCGCACCAGCAGGCCGTGTGTGAAGCCGCGGCGGCGGGGGAAGACGTCTTGCTGGTCATGCCCACCGGGGCGGGAAAGTCGCTGTGCTATCAGCTACCGGGGCTGGCACGTGGGGGCACCACGCTGGTGGTGAGTCCGCTCATCGCGCTGATGGAGGATCAAGTCACGCGCTTGCAGTCTCTGGGCTTGCGGGCGGAGCGCATTCACTCCGGTCGGCCACGTCTGGAGTCGCGCAAGGTCTGTGCGGACTATCTAGCGGGCGAACTCGACTACTTGTTCATCGCGCCCGAGCGGCTCGGGGTTGCCGGCTTTCCCGAGTTGCTCGCGCGGCGACCCTTGGGCTTGATTGCGATCGACGAGGCGCATTGCATCTCGCAGTGGGGGCATGATTTCAGGCCGGATTACCGCATGCTCGGCCAGCGCTTGCCGCAGTTACGGCCCGCGCCCGTGGTCGCGCTCACCGCCACGGCGACGCCCATCGTCCAGCAAGACATCGTGGCTCAGCTTGGTTTGGGCGGGCGGGCGCGCCAGTTCATTCACGGTTTTCGGCGCCATAACCTCTCGCTCGAAGCGCTAGAGGTGCCGCCCAAAGATCGCCCCGGTCGGGCGCTCCAGTGGCTGGCGGGCGAGGGACGACTGCCTGCGATCGTGTACGCGCCGACGCGCAAAGCGGCGGAGACGGTCGCCGCGGTGCTCTCTGCCAAGCACCGAGCCAAGGCGTATCACGCCGGTCTACCCACCGAAGTGCGCGAACTCGTGCAAGCCGATTTTCTCGCGGGCAAGCTGGACGTAGTGGTGGCCACGGTCGCGTTCGGTATGGGCGTCGACAAGGCCGATATTCGTACCGTGCTTCACCTGGCACTGCCCGCCAGCGTCGAGTCTTACTACCAAGAGATTGGCCGCGCGGGTCGTGACGGCAAACCCTCACGCACGGTGCTCATGCACCACTTTGCGGATCGCAAAACGCATGAGTTTTTCTTGCAGCGCGACTACCCGGAAGTCGGCGTGCTGGAGAAGCTGTTCAAGTCGCTGAAACCGACCCCCGTCAACGCGCAGACCCTGCGCAAGAAGACGCGCGTCGCGAAGCTCGGCTTCGAAAAAGCTCTAGAAAAATTGTCGATCCACGGCGGCGTGGCGGGCGCGGACGAGCAACTGGTGCGCGGCCATGATGATTGGCGCGCTCCGTACGCAGCGCAGCGCGCGTTGCGGGTCGAGCAGCTCGACCTCGTCGCGCGCTTCGCTCAAGGCCGGCAGTGTCGAATGATCGCGCTCGTTCGCCACTTCGGCGACAGCGAGGACTCCGGACGACCGTGTGGGAACTGTGACGTGTGCGCGCCCGCCGCGTGCATCGGTGCGAACTCGGTCGGACCGCCGCCCAAGGTGAGCGTCAGAATCGCAAAAGGCGGCCGGAAGACCGGCAAGCGCGCTCGCAGAGCCACGCGCACCCCTGCGGTTTCCTTACCCTCCACGGGCGCGAGCGCGGGCTTGGTCGCTTCGCTGCGCGCATGGCGCCTCGCAGAAGCAAAGAAGAAGCGAGTGCCCGCGTTTCGCATTTTGACCAACCGCGCCCTAGTCGCCATTGCCGAGGCACGCCCGAGCAGTAGCGACGCACTCCGTAACGTGAGCGGTGTCGGACCGAAGCTTTTGCAGACGTACAGCGAGCAGTTGTTACGGCTGTGCGAGCGCGCTTGAAGCCGCGCGGCTGCGCAGCGGTCTGAAGCGCATTGGTGATCTAGTACCGGTGTAGTCGAGTTCGGGGCCGAACCTCATGAAGGTATCGCGCGTCGCAATGCCTACACGCGCGCACTGCATGCGCACGCTCGCGGGCTCGGTTTGCTGTTGCGAAATCCCACGCTGCCGTGGAAGAGTGCGAAGTCATTCACGAACACTCGTTGCTTACGCACGTGTGTTCGACGAAATGCCCAGAGGGAATCAGATGCGATCTTGTCGGTTGAAGGCGTGCATTCGCGGTGCGAGCGCGCTGGGTCTTTTGGTAGTTACCAGCGCCGCGCACGCCGAGGGTTTGGCGCTCAATCGCTTCGACCCCGCTCCTGCTGGAGATCGAATGTTCGGTGTGCCTTCGCCCTACGCTGCGGGCCACCTCACGCCGCACCTCATGTTGCTCGCGGACTACGCGCACAACCCGCTCGTGCTGCGCTCCGTACCGGCGGATACGAATCGCGGCGCGGTCGTGAAAAACCAGCTGTTTTTGCACTTGAACGTGGGCATCGCGCTTTGGAATCGGCTCAACCTCGACATCAGCGCGCCGCTGGCAGTAGCGCAGAATGGTGACGACCCGAGCGCGGGTGGCCAGGCCTTTTCTTCGCCGAACTCGGCGGAGTTCGGTGACTTGCGCTTCGGTGCGCGCTTGCGACTCGTCGGCGAGTATCACGACCCGTTTCAACTCGCGGTCGGCGGGTACGTCTGGGCCCCGACTGGCGCGAGCAATTCGTTCGTGAGTTCGGGTCAGGCGCGCGGGCTGCCGCAGCTGATCTTGGGCGGGCGCATCGACGAGCGCCTGGTGTGGTCGGCCGCCGCGGGTCCCGAGATCCGCAATCAGAGCACCTTCGCGAATGTCGAGCAGGGGACGATGTTCAAATGGGGAGCGGGCTTTGGCTTCTTGCTGCTCGACAATCGGCACTTGCAGATCGGCCCCGAGATTTACGGCGCTGCCACGTTGCGTGACGTACAAAAGCGCACCACCAACGCGGAAATCTTGCTCAATGTTCGCTACCGCATCGTCGACGACGTCGAGCTGGCGGCGGGGGCTGGTCCGGGCCTCACCTCCGGAGTCGGCACACCGGATTTCCGCGCCTTGCTCTCGCTCGCGTACACGCCCGAACAGAAAGCGGAGCCAGAGCGGATCATCACCCCCGACGCGCCTCCGCCCATCGCGCCCGCCGATCGCGACCATGACGGCATCCTCGATGCGGACGACGCCTGTCCGGACGTGAAAGGCGTGGCTGACGCGGATCCCAAGAAAAACGGCTGTCCGCCCCTCGCCGAGCCCGTCGACACAGACAAGGACGGCATCTTCGATGCGGATGACGCCTGTCCGGCGGTCAAAGGCGTGGCCAGCCAGGATCCAAAGAAGAATGGCTGTCCGCCGCCCAAGGACAGCGACCGCGATGGCATCTTGGATCCTGAAGATGCCTGCCCCTCGGAGAAGGGCCCGCGCGACGACGACCCCGCGAAGAATGGCTGCCCCAAGTCGGTGCGCGTGGTCGCCAACGAGATCGTAATCCTCGAGCAGGTGCAGTTCGACACCGGCAAGTCCACGATCAAGAGCGAAAGCGCGGCCTTGTTGGACGAAGTGGCGGGCGTGCTGACGCAGCACACCGAGATGACCAAGCTCGAAGTCCAAGGTCACACCGACAACCGCGGCGCCGTCGCCTTCAACAAGAAGCTCTCTCAGTCACGCGCCGACGCCGTGAGGAAGGCCCTGATTCAGCGCGGCGTAGCGGGCGAGCGGCTAGTGGCCAAAGGTTATGGTCCCGATAAGCCGATCGAGGACAACAGTACGGATGAAGGACGCCAGAAGAACCGGCGCGTGCAGTTCCTGATTCTCGACGTTCAGGCGAAGGAGACCCCCTGATATGCATATTTCCAAGCTTTTTGCGGGTTGTCAGCGTCTGGGGCTCGCACTCGGTTTATTGTTCGCAGGTTGCGCGCCTGGTACCGGTCCACAAGACGAGCCGGTGAGTAGCGCGAGCCAAGCCGTGTTCGTGAACGGCGACTTCGAGACCGGCACGGCGGGCAATCCGCCGCCGTCTTGGACGGTCACGCCCTACCGCAATGGCGGCATCACGGTGCAAACACCGCAAACCCGCGCTGGCTTGGCCCTGCAAACCAACCAGGGGGATGCGCTGACGACCATTTTGAACGCGTCGAATCAGCCGGACCCCGACTTGGGCGCGGGCGCCTCGCTTCGCTATTGTCGCTACGGCGCGAAGTGCGCGGTCGTCAATTTTCACGGCAGCAGCACCTACAACCACGGTCGGAACGTCAATGGGCTCAGCCAGAGCATGACGATCGCCGCTGGCGATGTCGACCCGAGTGACAACCAGGTGCACGTGCGCTTTGCGATCGCTCCGGTGTTGCAAAACCCCGGGCACGAACCCAATGAGCAACCGTACTACTTCGTGCAGGTGACGAATACGACCACCAGCACCGTCCTATACACCGACTTCAACCTGAGCGCCCAGGCCGGCGTGCCGTGGAAGACGGTCAACGGGGGCACCAACAACGAGCTCAATTACGTCGATTGGGCGCTCGTCGATATCGCACCCGGCCCCAGCAAAATCGCCCAGGGCGACACGATTCTGCTCGAGATCATCGCGGCCGGCTGCTCTCTCGGCGGCCATTTCGGCGAGGTATACGTCGACGGCGTCGGCACCACGATCCCCGGCTTGTACGTGAGCGGCGTGGGCCCCGCGCAGACGAACCCTGGCACCCTCGTCAGCTACAACATGGCGTACAAGAACGGCTCGGCGGCGAGCGCGACCGGCGTCGTGATCACGTTGACGACGCCGCCCAACACGACGTTTCAATCCATCACCGCGCCCGCGGGTGCCGTGTGCTTGTCGCCATTGGTCGGGACCGCCGGTACGGTTACGTGCACTTTCCTGGGCTCGGTGGCGGCGGGCGCGACCGGCACGTTCCAGATGTCGGTCAATCTCTCCGGCGCGGCCACGGGCACCCTGGTGTTCGGCACGTATGATATCCGCTCGAACCAAGAGACGACGCTGGTCGGCAGCAAGATCCTGACCACCATCGGCTGCTCGACGGACGCGATCTGCGGGGCCGGCAAGTGGTGCAACATCAGTGGCAACCAGTGTTTGCCAACGCTGAGCAACGGCACCACCATTCCAAGCGATGCGCCGCACACGAACCCGACATTGAACGGCGCTTGCACCACGGCCGCGGGCGCCTTGGTCTGTCAGAGTGCGGTGTGCGACACCGACAGCAAGTGCGGCAAGCTGAACGGCAGCGGCGCATGCACGGTCGCCAATCAGGCGACTATCTGTCGCTCGGGCGTGTGTGACGCGGACAATTCTTGTGGCTACGCGACGAATCACGGCCCGTGTACTACGGGCAACGCGGCCACCGTGTGTCGCTCCAGCTCGTGCAGCACGAACGGCCTGTGCCAGCCCGCCGGTGGCTGCAACGTCGACGCGGACTGTTCCGGCGGTCAGTGGTGCAACGCGACCGCGCACAGCTGCCAAGCGAAATTGACCAACGGAAGCAACATGCCAGCCGACGCTGCGCACGCGCCCACCATCCTCGATGGCAACTGCAACCAAGCGGCAGGCACGCTCGTGTGTCAGGCCAGCGTTTGCGATGTCGACAACAAGTGTGGCTACGCCACGAATGGCGGTCCGTGCACGGCGGGCAACGCGGCCACGGTGTGCCGCTCCGGCAGCTGCAGCAGTAATCTGCTCTGTCGCCCGGCGGGCGGCTGCAACGTCGACGCGGATTGCTCGAGCGCCCAATGGTGCAACGTGGCGAACCACGCTTGCGCCGCCAAACTCAGCAACGGTACCACCATCCCTACGGACCCTCCGCATACCAATCCCACGCTGAACGGTACCTGCTCGGTCACAGCGGGCGCGCTGGTCTGCCAAGCCACCGTGTGTGACGCCGACGACAAGTGCGGCAAACTGAACGGCAGCGGGACATGCACGGTCGGCAATCAGGCGACCATTTGCCGCTCCGGCGTTTGCGACGCGGCCGACAGCTTGTGTGGCTACGCAAGCAACCATGGTCCGTGCACCGCAGCCAACGCGGGCACGGTCTGCCGCTCCGGGTCCTGCAGTGCGAATCTGCTGTGCCGACCGGCGGGCGGCTGCAACGTAGACAGTGATTGCAGCGGCGGCCAGTGGTGCAATCAGAGCACCAACACCTGCAGCGCGAAGCTCACCAATGGCACGAACATCCCGACCGACGCTCCGCACACCAATCCCACACTGAATGGCACGTGCTCGGCGCCGGCCGCGACCCTGGTCTGCCAGTCTTCCGTCTGTGACGCGGGCGACAACAAGTGCGGCTACGCAGTGAACAGCGGCCCCTGCACCGCGGGCAATGCGGCGACCGTTTGCCGTACCGCCTCGTGCAGCACGAACGGTTTGTGCCAACCCCTCGGTGGCTGCAACGTGGACACCGACTGCACGGGTGGCAACTGGTGCAACGCGACGCTGCATGCCTGCACCCCCACTCTCGCGAACAACACGGCCATTCCGACCGATACGCCGCACTCGAATCCCACTCTCAACGGCACGTGTACCGTCGCCGCGAGTGCGCTCGTGTGCCAGAGCGCCGTGTGCGACACCGCGGACGACAAGTGCGGTTACGACATCGGTAGCGGCCCGTGCACGACGGCCAATGCGGCCGTCGTATGCCGCTCGGGAGCGTGTGGTGCGGACGGCAAGTGCCGGCCCGCGGGGGGCTGCAATTTGGACGCCGATTGCGCGACCGGCAATTGGTGCCAAATGAGCTCTCACACCTGCTCGCCCCGGCTTGCCAATGGCGACCTCCTACCGACGGACGTGCCGCATTTGAACCCGATCCTCGACGGTAGCTGCACGGTGTCGGCCGCAACCTTGGTCTGCCAAAGCGCGGTCTGCGACGACGCAGACGACCGCTGCGGCTTCGCGGCGGGTCATGGCCCGTGCACGGCCGCCAATGGCGCCGTCGTGTGTCGTTCGGCCACGTGCAGCGCCAATGGTCTGTGCGCTCCCGCGGACGGCTGCAACGTGGACGCTGACTGTACGACTGGGAAGTGGTGCAACGAGACGATGGGCGCTTGCTTGCCGCAGCTCGGCAATGGCACGCCTATCCCAACCGACGCGCCGCACACCAGCCCGACCCTCGACGGCGACTGTACGGATGAGGCCGCATCGTTAGTCTGCGTGAGCGGCGTCTGTGACACGAAGGACGACAACTGCGGCTTCAGCAACGGCGTCGGACCCTGCACTACGGCCAATGCGGGCAGCGTGTGCCGCTCGGGGCGCTGCGCCGGCAGCGGCGACGCGAAGGGCACCTGCGTGGACTGCACGAAAGACGCGGATTGCTCGGGCGATACCCCGACCTGCAACGTGAACACGGGCAGCTGTGTGGAGTGCACTAGTGCGGACCAATGCAGCGGCAAAACGCCGATTTGCGACGTCGAGCGCTCGCTGTGCGTCAAGTGCAACGGCGACCGCGGCTCGTCGGCATCCAACCCGTGCGCCAGCAAGAACGCGCCCTTTTGCAGCCTCTCGGGGTCCGCGCAGGGCACTTGCGGCAAGTGCGCTTCGGACGACGACTGCTCGGGTCACGTGGGCAACGTTTGCGATCCGGACAGCGGGCTGTGCAAGAGCGGTTGCCGGATCGACACGGACTGCGCAAGCAGCGAGTGGTGCAATGACAGCGAAGGGGTTTGCGCGCCGAAACTCGCGAACGGCATCCCATTGCCGGGAACTCCGGAGCGGGTTGCGACCTGCTCGGGGGATACTGGCCGCATCGTCTGCCAGTCCGCGGTCTGCGATCCGGCGGACGACACCTGCGGTTTCGCCCCCGGCGACGGTCCCTGCGCAAACGCCGACCAATGCCGTGTCGGTAGTTGCAACAACGGAACGAACCTGTGCAGCAACGGTTGCACGAGCGACGCGGATTGCTCGCAGACCGAGTTCTGCGGCAGCGCAGGCGCGTGCACGGAGCGCTTGCCGATTGGTGCGCAGTGCAGCTCGAACAATCAGTGCAAAACCAACGATTGCACGAGCAAAGTGTGCAGCGGGTTGGTCGCTTCCGGCAACGGCGTGGCCTGCTCGACGCGCCCCGTTGGTTCGAGTGCCGGTTGGGGCGCGGGGTTGATCGTGGCCCTGATCGGCGCGGCCGCTTCGGTCCGCAGGAGGCGCGCGCTGCGTTTCAACCGGCCAAGGGCCGCGTAGGCGAGAGCTTGGCCAAGTCTGCGATCACCCGGAACAGCTCGTTCTGATCGAACGGCTTTCGCAGGTGCATTTGAAAGCCCGCGTCGAGCGCTCGGCGGCGATCTTCGGCGTGGGCATAGGCAGTCAGGGCGGCGGCCGGAATCGCCGCCAAGGCCGGGGTGCTGCGCACGGTGCGGATGAAGCCGTAGCCGTCTTGTCCCGGCAGTCCCACATCGGATAAGATCACGTCGATCGGTTCTCGACCGAGCACCTCCAGTGCCGCTTCGGCATTGGTGGCGCTGGTGACATCGATTCCAGAATCGCTCAGGATAGCCGAGACTACTTCGCTCGAATCGAGGTCGTCTTCGACCAACAACAGCCGTAGGCCGCGCAGCCGCGGCTCGTCTTCCGCAGGGGGGGACTGGCGCGGCGAGATTGGAGCCGCCTCCACCGGGACCGCAGCGTCTGGCGCGGCCAGTGGCAGCTCGACGGTGAATGTCGCGCCACGGCCGGGGCCGGGGCTCTCGGCCGTGATTTCGCCGCCGTGCAACTCCACGAGGTGCTTGGTGATGGCCAGACCGAGCCCGAGTCCGCCGTGACTGCGGCGAATCGAGCCGTCTTCTTGCGAGAAGCGCTGGAATAGTCGAGCCAAGAACTCCCGCTTGATGCCGGCTCCGTCGTCGGATACCTCGATTTCGACGTGCGACCCGACGCGGTTCACGCGCACGCGCACATGACCACCCTTGGCGGTGAACTTCACGGCGTTGCCGGTCAAATTCCAGACCATCTGCTGAACCCGGCCGGGATCGGCCAAGAGCAAGCCGGCATTGCGATCGATTTCGGTGCTCAGCTCGACACCTTTGACCAGCGCGGCGGGGCGCACGGCGTCGAGCGCGGCTTCGACGGCATCTGCCGCGTTCATGAGACTCGGCTCGATTCGCATTTTGCCCGAGATCATGCGCGAGACATCCAGCAGGTCGTCGACTAGCCGAGCCTGAGCGACCGCGTTTCGTTCCACCGAAGCCAGCGCTTTGTCGCGTTGCTCGGGCGCCAAACTGCCGGTGACCAGCACGCGCGACCAGCCCAAGATTGCGTTCAGCGGGGTGCGCAGCTCGTGCGAGACGGTCGCGAGGAACTCGTCCTTCATGCGCGCTGTGTGCAGCGCTTCTTCGTGCAGCCGCTTCTGGTCGTGAATATCGGTGCAGGTACCCATCCAGCTGAGCACCGCGCCGCTATCGTCGATCAGCGCGACCGCGCGTACCAAGAACCAGCGATACTCGCCGTCGGCCCGCCGAAAGAGCGCCTCCACTTCCAGCGGGTTCTTGGTCTTCAGGGCTTCGGCCCAGCCAGCGAGCACTTGCGTGACCGTATCGGGGTGATGAACTGCCTGCCAGCCCGGGTCGCCCGCATCTAGCGATAGGCCCGTGTACTCCTGCCAGCGCTTGTTTCTGAAGGTGGTCTCGCCGTTCGGGGTCGAGATCCAGCTGAGCTGCGGCATGGTTTGGACCAAGGAGCGAAATTGCTCTTGGCTGGTCGACGCACGCCGTTGAGCTTCACGCTCGCGCTCGGCGAGTTGGGCGTGAGCTTTCTCCAGCTCCAAGTGAGCTGCTTCGAGCTGTACGCCTCGGTCGATTGACAGTCGCGCCGCCTCCGCAAACGTCACCACTTTCGGCACCATCGGCACGATCAGCACCGCGGTCGCCACGGAAGCGGCGGCGGTGAGCACCCGAACTCCTGCGTCGGCCCAGTAGATCGGATGCCAGACCGTGATGATGTCGAAGAAATGGGTCAGGCCGCAGGACAGAATGAACGTGCCGAACGCCAAATAGACCCACGCGAATGGAATATTGCGAATCTGACGAACCAAGATCGCGAGCGTGGTGGCAATCGCGGCGTAGGCGACGCCAATCAGAAGGTTCGCCAGCACCTGCGTCCAGACCATCGCCGGGGACCACAGGTAGCAGTGGCCGTGCGGCATGAAGCCCAGGCCAAATATCCGCTCGAGCCATTGCCACATGGCTCGGATCGTACGCGGCGTTGGGGCCTGGTGGAAAGAGCCCCTGCCGCCCGTTCTAGCTGATTTCCTCGAATTTTCGGTAGCGCCAGAAGGCTGGCAACAGCGGAACGCAGGCGACGACGCACGCCACGCACACGAGCCCACCCCAACGAATCGAGCGCAAGAGGCCCAAACGTTCCGCCATGAAGCCGGCGCGTGCGTTACCCAGGAGTGGTCCGCTCATGTACGAGAGTTGCTCGATGCCCGCCATCCTACCTCTTAGTTCGGAGGGGATCGTCTCGTTCCAGATCGTCATTCGAAACAGTCCGCTCACCATGTCGGCAGCGCCGGCGAGGGCCAAGCAAAACAAAGCAACTGACAGTGACGAAGCGTAGCCGAGCCCGACGATGGCGATGCCCCAAAGCGCGGCGGCAATGACCACCGCCGCTCCTCGCCGATGGACGTTGCGCGTCCAGCCGCTGGTCAAGGTCACCGCCAGCCCACCGACACTCATGGCCGAGTAGAGGTAACCCGCCGCGCCCGAGCCACCCCATTGCGCGGCGAGCGCGGGGAACACGGCTACCGGCATGGCGAACGTCATGGCGACGATATCGACCACGTAGGTACCGATCAGCTCGGGGCGACTCACGGCGTACCTGAGTCCGGCGACGATGCTCGCGAGACCGGCAGCCGGCGCGTTCTCCGCGGGAGGCATGGCATGAATCGCGGCAATCGCGACGAGCGAGATCGAGAAGGTGAGCGCATCGGCGCCGAACGTAAATGGCAGCCCGAAGCTCGCGATGCAGATGCCGGCGAGCGCGGGCCCGGCAATCGCGGCGCCCGTATTGCGCAGCGAGCTGAGCGCCGAAACTGCTGGCAAATCATCGATCGGCACCAGTTTCTGCGTGAGCGACTCGAGAGCGGGGCGGTGGAACCCATTCACCGCCGACATCAACGCCGCCACCACGAACAGCAGCCACACGCTCGGCCGTGCGAGCAGGCTATTTGCCACCAATGCGAGCGAGCAAATCAAAAGCAGGGCCTCGGACCACAGTAGCAAGCGCCGACGATCGATCGCGTCGGCCACTGCCCCGCCCCAAAGCGAGGTCACTGCCAACGGGAGCAACTGCACGGTGCCCACCATGCCCACTGCCCACGACGACTTGGTGAGGTCGTAGATTTGAACGGGTAGCGCGACGTAAGTCAGGAAGCTGCCGAAACCGCTGACCAGTTGACCGATGAAGACATAGCGAAAGTCTCGGTGCCGCCGCAGCGGCGAGAGGTCCAGAAACATGGAGCGGCCGAGCCTAGCGCCGGGGCCGCAAAGAGCTAAGCCTCCGCAGCGGACGCTCGCTTTTCTCGTGAATCTCCGCTTGGCAGGCGGGCGATGCGCGGCCCAGGTCACGGCAGGTACCCGGGCGATTGTCGTAAATCGAACACACGAACTGGCGGGTGCCCGCGTCGATCACGAGCGCGGCGCAGTGCCCCTCGCGCATGTTCATGTAGCAGCGATTGCCGTCGAAATGCGTCAGCTCGTCGACGCGTTCGCCGATGCGCCAGTGGTCGGCGCCATTCACCGCTACGTAGTGTTCGAGCTCGGAGAAGCAGCAAGCCCCGCAGGCGAGGCATGCCGGCGTGCTGCTCTTTTCCAAGGACAAGCTATCCGCGCATCCCGCGCCGATAGCAAGCCTTGTGGAGACTCATACGGATTCGACGCTGCGCTCAGGCGCGCGTTCGGCGAAAGTCCTCGTGTTCATCGTGCTCGTCGTCGGCATCGAGTGGATCCGTGTCTTCGATCAAAGCGATATTCTCGACCTCGGGAATGAGCCCCGAGGCGCCCGTGCTGCGCTCCGCCTGGGTAGCCTGGGCCAACCACGTGCTGCCCAGGTCGTCGGCGCTCGGGGATTCTTCGTGATCGCCCCCCAGTGGCGGCGGCACGCGGTCGCTGGGACGGGCCGTGAATGCGAGCTCGTCATCCACTGGCGCATCGAAGATGCCGTCGAGGTTCATGGCGAGGTCGAGCGCATCCAGCGAGGCACGACGCTGGCCGTGTACACTCAGCGTCTCCCAGTCGGACGCAGGTAGTTCCGGCACGAGCGACTCGCGTTCAGCACTATCGGCGCTTACGGCGATAGTTTGGCTCGCGGGCGGCTGCACGGCGCGTCGTTGCTGACCACGCCGGGTCACGCCGTAGGTCAGGCCAGCGAGGGCCGCAGCACCCAGGACGATGGTGAGGAAACGGTTTTTATTGGACACGCTGAATCCGAAGCACGTGCAATGCCAACGTGCGATTGCGAGGCCCGACGCGTATCCGGCCCGCAACTAGTCAGTTTTCGAAGCGGCGGCCGACGAATGCGCCACGGTCGGCGAGCGTCGTGGCGACCCGCCACGACGCAGCACTCGAGCGTCTTGCATTTGCTGACCACAACTTCAACTCAGAGGTAGCCACCAATCGTGAGGCGGCCGGCAACCGTGGTTTGCTTGGCATCGCCTGACAGATCCGTGTCCAAAGCGGGACCAAAGCCGACGAAGAAGTGCTTGATCGGGTGGAACATCAGCGGCGCGAAAACGTTCAGCGCGACGTGACTACCCGAGGCCGAGAACTCAGCGCCGGGCGCGATTGCCGAATCGACCGACACGCTGGTGGTCGAGTAGGAAACGCCGATCTTGGGCCAGAAGGAGAAGCGCTCGGTGAAGGACAGGTTGTAACCGAGACGCGGGCCAATTCCGAAGGTGGTGGCGTGCGCACCGCTCGTGCTGACGTAGTCGATGCCGACCATCGCACCCACCGACACGTTATTGAACACGAAGTAGTCGACCGCAGGCCGAAGGGTGAACTTGTTCGAGGAGCCGTCGACGCCGCTGGTCGACTTCGTCGAGATGGTCACTCCTTCGTCGCTGGAGATCGCGAGCTGGCCCTTGCTGCCGAATAGCCCAGATGGTGAATTGGCAGCGACGGCGGGCAGGGACGGTCGCTGATCATTGACGTTGACCGCCCCTTTGGAGGTCAGGTCGTCCGCCACGCCTTCTCCTTCTGCCGACGCAACGCTGCTGAGCAGGAATGAAGCCGAGACCACGCCGAGACAGGATAGGGAAGCAACGAAGCGCGATGATTTCATGCGCCAGCGCAATGCAGGGCGCGTGCCGGGCGCGGCCGGGGATCCCCCCGGTCTGCGGGTGGTCGCCCCTCACCCAGTTGTGTCCGGATTTGAGCGCTCGTTGGCTGCCTCGACTCGGCTTCGAGCGGAGGGGAGACAAGCCGGCTGCGTGACAAAACGGCTCAGGGCGGCGATTTGTCCCTCCGTTTTGCCATGCGGCAAGGCGACGCATTCCCCCGTGTGCTACGCAGATCTAGGTTTACTCGCAGTGCTTCGATCCCTTTCCCCGGTTGGCATCTGTTTCTTGGTCGCGAGCGCGCTCGGCTGCAGCGCACAGCCCGAGGTGGAGCCAAGCGAACCGGCCGGCCGCACCCCGACGCCGGGCTGTCGGGCACCCGCTGGCGTTTCCAACGCGCCGCGCACCATCGCCGAGACCGTGACGTTGATTAACGCACTGCCCAAGCCGCTCGGCTTACCCTGCTTCCTCGAATCGCTGGCTCGACCGCTGCAGATCAACGCGAGCATCAGTTTATTCAGCGCGCAGCCGTCGTACGGACCGCGCAGTCCGCGCATCTTCTTGTTTCAGGATGCGACCGTGATGTCGATCGTTCCGCAAGGTGAAGGCCAGCCGCTGCTCGAGTTCGGCGAACAGCGACCGGACTTTCGCTCCCTCAAGGCGGAGATCAAATTCCCGGTCGTGACCCAGCTTGGGCCGAGCGCGCCCTTCGACACCCTCCTTTTCAATCCGCAAATTACCACGTGCGGCGTGTGCCACGCCGCCGAGCAGCAGGAGGCGGAGATCTCGGGCATGCGCACCTTCGTTTCGCAGTCACTCCGGCCGCGGCCCGCGGATCAGGTGAGTGCACTCTCGTTGAGCCGCGAGCTCGAGATTTGCGACTGGAAACTCGAGCCGCAGCGTTGCGCGATGCTGGACGGCTTAATGGGCTGGGGCGAAGTGACGGATCGCAGCTTCCCGCCGGAGATGGCGATCTTCGGCGGATCCTAGCGCGGAGTGCCCGCCGCTCACGGTGGGCGGGGCAGAGCGCCCCAGAGCTGGGAACCGGCTTGAAACGCAGTCGACGTCCACTGGGCACGAATGACCGAGCAAGCTCGGCAAAATGGCCCCGGCACGAGTCCTGCTTCTGTCGCGCGCCGTGCCTTCCTCCATCTTGCTGCGCCTGCTTCCACTATTTGCCGCCTTACTGCTGACGTTCGCGCACTCTCGACCAGCGCTCGCTCAAGCCAATCCCGTCAGTCCGCCGCTCCTCATGCCGCCCAAGGAGCCGGAGAAACCGTCTCTTTGGCGCAAAGAATGGCCAGAATTTCGCACGAGCGAAGGCGTTACGACGATCGCAGCGGGACTTGCAACTGCGGCAATCGTGATGATCGGCCCGATCGAGCAGCCCCGCTGGCAAGGTCCAATCTTGTTCGACAATGCCTTCCGCAATGCGTTCCGGGCCGATAATGCGGAGGACCGCCAGACCTACCGAACGATCGGTGATTGGACCTACCGGCTGTCGCCCTTGTTGCCCCTGGTCGATGCGTTCGTCGTGTCCACCGTTGGCCACTCTGACCCCAAGTTGGCACTCAACCTGGGAGCAATGTTGTTCGAGGCCTACAGCTACTCGGGTTTGATGTCGTTCATCTCGACCGAGCTTTCGGCTCGTGAGCGGCCGTACAGTAAGTGCAAAGACGGGGGCGAGTGCGATACGCAATCGTTCTACAGCGGGCACTCGGCGATCGCCGCTACCGGCGCAGGTTTGATGTGCGCCAATCACACGCGCATCGCCCTGTATGGCAACCCCGTTCTAGACTACGGCTCGTGCATCCTGGCGTCAGCCAATGCATTGGTCACGGCTGCGACGCGCGTCGTCGCCGACCGGCACTACGCGACGGACGTCGTCTTGGGCACCGGTATCGGCTTCGGCATTGGTTATGCCGTGCCCGTGGTGCTGCACTACGCTTATGGGCCGAAGAACGGCAAGGTGATCACGTTTGCGCCAGACCCGAGCTGCGGGGGGAACTGTATTGGCGTGCGAGGGACGTTCTAGGCGGGCGGCGAGCGAGGAGAGGAGAAGGACGCGCGACGCCTGCGGCGCGCGGTGAGAGACTCTCGTTGGCGCACGCTCGGACGGTGGCGCTGGGCCGCCGGGGCTGAAGCCCGTGGAAAGCACGCGCCTGTTCACCCCTTCGGGTGTCACGAAGCGTGTCGGTCAGCTTTCGTAGGCCTAGCCTCTTTCGCAGATCGCGATCTGATCGTGCCAAGGTCAGTGAGCTCGACGCACTTCCGGGCATGCGGCTGAACCCCTTCGCGCGCGCCTCGGCGCGAGCGAGGAGAGGAGAAGGAAGCGCGGCGCCTGGGGCGCGCGGTGGGAGACTCTCGTTGGCGCACGCTCGGACGGTGGCGCTGGGCCGCGGAGGCTGATTCAGTGATTCGGGGAGTTATCGATTTGGCAGAGTTCGGGTTTTTCCAGCTGCCACTTTCCAGGAGCACCCGGCGCCTTTTTCAGGATGCCGCGGGCGACCACGGCTTGGCCGTCCGCGGGGACCGCGCAGCACATCGCGGAGTCGTCACCGGAACAGGTGAGTCCTACCAAAGGCAGTGAGCCCGCGGGTTCGCCCACCAGTACAATCTGCATCTCCAGCGTGTGGCAGCAGGTACCCGGCGTGCATGCGCCGGAGCCCGTTTTTTTGATCAGGGTCAAGCCGACCGTACCGCTGGCACTGACCTCCTTGCCCAGGAACACGTCCGCTTGAGTTACGACGTCGACCCATGGCCGTTGCGAGACGCTCGCGTCGCAGGTTGCCAATAGCTTCGGCTCTGGCGAACAGCCTTTTTGGATTTTGCAGTTTGCGGCCCAGTCTTTCTTGTCTCGCGGGGGCGCCTTGGGAGCGTCCTCGACGTGTCGCTCGCTGGGCGCCGGCTCGGGCAACATTTCCGGAGTTTTGGGCATGGCGAACGCCGGGTGCTCTTTGACTTTCGGTCGCGGTGGATCCGAAGCACCGTGCGATTCACAGCCGAAGGCGAGGCACCAAGTGCACCCCAACAAGGTGAACCGGGCCCAGCGCGACGCGCACGGCAGAGCGAACAGGGCAGGGTACGTCATCGTGCGCAGAAAATAGTCGTCTGATTTCGCGCCGCAAGGAGTTTGCGTTGCCGAGCCGTCAGGGAGAGGCGAGGCTCGGGACTCGTTCTTCGTCCGGAAACAATTGGCGACCATGCCGCTCGACGCATTCCACCCCACTGTGAAACGTTGGTTCAGCGACCGCCTCGGCGCGCCCACCGCACCGCAACGCGAAGGCTGGCCAGCGATTCGCGCCGGTCAGCACACGCTGATTGCGGCGCCCACCGGCTCGGGCAAGACCCTAGCTGCGTTCCTATCGGCGCTCGACCAATTGCTCTCGCGCGGGGCGGAGCTCGAAGAGCGCACTCAGGTGCTGTACATCTCGCCGCTCAAAGCGCTGGCCAGCGATATTCAGAAGAACCTGCAGGCGCCGTTGGCCGAGATTCGCGCGCTCGACCCGAGCTTGCCCGAGCTCCGGGTTTCCGTACGTACGGGTGACACCTCGGCGAAGAGTCGCGCTTCGATGAGCAAGCGCCCGCCGCACATTTTGGTGACCACCCCCGAGTCCGTCTACATCCTGCTCACGAGCGACGGCGGTCGGCAGATGTTGAGCTCGGTGCGCACCGTGATCGTCGACGAAATTCACGCTTTGGCGCGAGACAAACGTGGCTCGCACTTGGCCCTATCGCTCGAGCGCCTGGACGCACTGACCGGCGTTCCAGTGCAGCGTATCGGGCTTTCGGCGACGCAGAAGCCGTTGGAGGAGGTCGCCCGTTTCCTGGTCGGCGTCGATCGCGAGTGCGTGCTGGTCGATACCGGGCACTTGCGGGACATCGACCTCGGCATCGAGCTGCCGGCGTCACCGCTGACCGCCGTCTGCTCGCACGAGGTGTGGGAAGAGATTTACCAGCGCATCGGCACGCTCGTGCGCGAGCACCGCACCACGCTCGTGTTCGTCAACACGCGCAAAATGGCCGAACGCGTGGCGGCGAGACTCGGCAATTTACTCGGGTCGGAAGAGGTGGCCTGCCACCACGGGAGTCTGGCCGCGCCGCGTCGCCTCGATGCCGAACAGCGGCTGAAGGCTGGGCAGCTGAAAGTGTTGGTCGCCACCGCGTCGCTCGAACTGGGCATCGATATCGGTGATGTCGATTTGGTGGTTCAGATCGGCGCATCGCGCTCGATTGCGACGCTCTTACAGCGCGTTGGGCGTGCGGGCCACGGCGTGGCACGCACGCCCAAAGGCCGCGTTTTCCCGCTCACTTTGGACGAATTGGTGGAAGCGGCCGCGCTCTTGCGCAGCATCCGCGCGGGTTTGCTCGACCGCACCCCGCAGCCGGGCCGCCCGCTGGATATTCTGGCGCAACAGCTCGTCGCGGCGTGTGTGGCCGAGACCTGGGACGAGCAAGCGCTGTTCGACACCGTGCGCCGCGCGTGGCCGTATCGCGAGCTTTCGCGCGCTGAATTCGACGAGGTAGTGAAGATCCATCTCGAAGGACGCTGGGCCCTGCTCCACCGTGATGGCGTGGGTCAGCGGCTGCGCGGGACGCGGCGCGCGCGTCTCACGGCGATCACCTCCGGTGGCGCGATCGCCGACAACGCGGACTATCAGGTGATCCTCGATCCGGAGGGCACGCTGGTCGGCACTCTGAATGAAGACTTTGCGATCGAATCGAACGGCGGCGACATCTTTCAGCTCGGTACCGCATCCTGGCGGATTTTGCGCGTCAGCGGGGGAGTGGTGCGGGTCGCCGACGCTCAGGGGGCGCCGCCCACCATCCCGTTCTGGCTGGGGGAGGCGCCGGCGCGCACGCGCGAGTTGTCCGCCGAGATTTCTGAACTGCGCGAGCAGTCGAGCCGCGATTTCGCGCCAATTTCGGCGGAGATTGGTGAAGCGGCGGCGCGCCAGATCGCCGAGTATGCGGCCGCCGGAGCGAGCGCCCTGGGCGCCGTGCCCACTCAGCAGCGCGTGATTTTGGAGCGCTTCTTCGACGAGAGCGGCGGGATGCAGCTGGTGATCCACGCGCCGTTCGGAGGTCGCATCAATCGCGCCTGGGGCCTGGCGCTGCGAAAACGCTTTTGCCGTGGCTTTGGCTTCGAGCTGCAAGCGGCCGCCAATGAAGAGGCCATCGTGCTGTCGCTCGGGCCGCAGCACAGCTTCCCCTTGGCTGAAGTGTTCGACTATTTGCACCCCGAGACGGCTCGAGAACTCCTGGTGCAAGCGCTCTTGCCCGCGCCCATGTTCAAGACGCGCTGGCGCTGGAACGTGTCGCGGGCGCTGCTCGTCGAGCGCATGCGCGGCGGCAAACGCACGCCGCCGCCACTCGTGCGCATGCGCGCGGACGACTTACTAGCCGCGAGCTTTCCGGCCGCGGTCGCCTGCGGTGAAACGCTGCCACCCGGTGACATCGAAGTGCCGATGGATCATCCGCTCGTGCGGCAAACGGTCGGCGATTGCTTGACCGAGGCCATGGACGTCGAAGGCTTTTTGGCGGTTCTGCGAGGCTTGCGCGATGGCAGTATCGAGCGGCTCGCGGTCGATTCACCCGAGCCATCGGTGTTCGCCCATGGCATCTTGGCCGCGCAACCGTACTCGTTTTTGGATGACGCACCGCTCGAAGAGCGACGCACCCAAGCCGTGCTCACTCGGCGTACGCTCGACGTAAAATCAGCCGATGAACTCGGCGCACTGGACCCCGAGGCCATTCGGCGTGTGCGTGAGGAAGCGTGGCCCGCGCCGACTTCGGCCGAAGAGGTGCACGAAGCGCTGCTCTGGATGGGCTACGCGACGCAAGACGAAGCACGCCCTTGGGCCGCGTGGATGCAAGAGCTGCTGGCCGCAGGTCGAGTTCAGCTGGACGGGGAGCGGTACTTCGCGTTCGAAGCTTCGCGCAAGCCCAAGGAGATCTTGCGCGGCCGTCTAGAAGCACTCGGTCCGATCTTCAGTGATGACCCGCTGCTCCTCGAGCTGGAAGGTGACGGTTTCGTGCTCCGCGGGCGCTTCGAGGGGCGCGCGGGTTGGTGCAGTCGGCGCTTGCTCGCGCGCATTCACCGCTACACGCTGGAGGGGCTGAGAAAAGAGATCGAGCCCGTCACTCCCAGTGATTTCCTGCGCTTTTTGGCGGCCTGGCAGCACGTCGAGACGGACCGCAAACTCGACGGTCCGCGCGGCGTGCTGGAAGTGATTCGGCAGTTGTCGGCGTTCGAAGTTCCGGCCCTGGCTTGGGAGTCGAGCGTGCTACCCGCGCGCGTGCGCGACTACAAGCGTGAGTGGCTCGACGAGTTAACGCTGTCCGGTGAAGTCGTTTGGGGTAGGATTTGGGGCAGCGCCGCTGTGCCCATCCGTACCACCCCCGTGTGCCTCGTGCCGCGTGACGACTTGGATTCGTGGCTGGCGCTGACGAGCGCTCCTCCGCTTGCCGAGCTGGGTCACGCGGCGGGCGTTCTGCACGGCTCATTGAGCGCGCGCGGCGCGATGTTTGCTCAAGGTCTGCAGCGCGCGTCGGGGCTGCACCCGGACGAAGCGGACGAGGGCCTGGGTGAACTGATAGCGCGTGGCCTCGTGACGTGCGACTCGTTCAGCGGACTGCGGTCGCTGCTGCTCAGCGCTTCCAAGCGTGCCACCGCGGCTAAAATGGCGGGACGCTGGAGTCTGTTGCGCCACGAGGGGCTAGAAGCGCCGTGTGCGGAGTTCGTCGCACGGCAGCTCCTGCAACGCACGGGGGTCGTGTTTCGAAAGACCGTAGCGCGCGAGAAGCAGCCGCTGCCGTGGCGTGATCTGGTGCGCGTGCTGCGCACGCTCGAGGCCCGCGGTGAAGTCCGTGGCGGTCGCTTCGTGGCCGGCTTCGACGGCGAACAGTATGCGCTGCCCGAAGCCGTGCCCTTGCTGCGCTCGATCCGTCGCCGCGGTCCGGGCGAGCCGGTGCATGCGGCGGCGGCAGACCCGCTCAATTACCGCGGCATCCTGACGCCGGACGAACGCATCTCTCCGCTCTCGCGCCAAAAAGTTTTGGTCGCGTAACGTCGTTCACTCGCTCGCGTTCAGAAAGTCGTTCACCGCGTTGGCGAACAGGGCGGGGGCGCTGAGCATGGCCATGTGCTGCTGATCCGGCAGCTCCAGCAATGTCGCCTCGGGCAGGCGCGCGGCGATCGTTTCGGCCGCGCGACGCATGCGCAGAGGACTCGCGGCGCCCAATAACATCAGAGTTCGAATTCGAATTCGAGAAAGCAGCTCGGGATCGGCCGAGAACGCGCGTTGCACGCGCGCGTCGTAAGGCACGGTGTGAGCCAGCGCCTTCACCAGTGGTTGCCAGGCGGGGCCGCCTTTCAAGCTGCTCAGTTCAGCTTCGGACGTGCGTGGTCCCTCGCGCAAGAAGGTCTCGACGGCCGCTTCTGGCTGCCCGGATGCAAGCAGCGCGTCCAGCCGCTCCGGCAAGTCTTGGTCGATGCGATCGGAAGCGTCGAAGAAGACGGGCGGCTCGTAGACGATCAAGCGCGAGAGATTAGCGGGCGTGCGCTGCGCAACCTGGAGCGCCAAGATCGCCCCGGACGAATGCCCCAGGAGATCGACCGGCCCTTCGATGCCCTCCAGCACGGCCATCAAATCTTCGACCTCTCGTGCGGGGTCGTACGCAGTGCCGTTGCCGCTTTTCCCGCGACCGCGGCGATCGACGACGAACACGGCGCGCTGGTCCGAAATGAGCGGCACGAGCTTGAGCCAGCGTTGGCTCGCGAACAGCGCGCCAGACACGAGAACGAGCGGACGACCGGCGCCGTGTTGCTCGACGCTGATTGTCGTCCCGTCCGCGGAGGTGATGCGAAGTTCTGCCATCTGCGGCGCTGACTTTGCCTGAAACACGTGGCGGCGCGACACAATTCGCGCCGCGACCGCTAGTCTGCGTCTTCCTCTTCGGCAATGCACACGTCGCGCGCCGCAGCCTTCAATTTGCCGGATTTGATCTCGTCCAAGGCGGCGCTGCGTTCTTCTTGCGTCAACTTTTGCTCGAGACACTCGATGGCCAAATCGAGCGAGCTCAGATCGTCCGGGGTAATCAGCACCTTTTTGTCGCGTTTTTGCACCCAGACACTGAGCATCTTGAGCTTCTTCAAGTCACGCTGCTGCATGGCGTCGATGGCGGTCTCGATCGAGACGCTTTGGGCGGCGAAGCGCTCCATGCCGTCGAGTGGGCGCACGCTGCGGTCCCCGCGCGGCGTCTTCTCCTTCTTTTCGCACGCCGTGAGGGAGAGCGCGGCGGCCAGTACGGCGGCGCCGCGGACCCAGCCAAGCGGGACGAAAATCATCGGAAACATTGAGCACAAACTGGCGCTGAAAGTCACGCCCTTCCAGGGCTAAGATATGCCGCATGAACGACGCGGCCTCGCTTCCCTCCGTATTTGCTCCCGGTAATGTGGCTCTGGTGACGGGCGCTGCGAGCGGCATTGGGCTGGCCGCTGCCCAGCGGTTTGCCGCCTTGGGCATGACGGTGGTCATGGCCGACCGCGGCGGAACCGCGCTCGATCGCGCGGCCGCCCAGGTGGCGGACCTCGCGGACAGTGACGTGTTGGCCGCGGCCACCGACGTGTCGGAGCTCGCGCAGTTGCAGCGACTGCACGAGGAGGTCGAGCAACGCTTCGGGACCGTGTCGGTGTTGATGAACAACGCGGGCGTAGGCGATAACCCCGGATTGCCTTGGGAGAGCGCGGAAGCGTGGAAGAAGCTCGTGGACGTGAATCTGTGGGGCGTGGTGCATGGCGTACAGGCATTTTTGCCGAGCATGCTCGCGTCCGAGAAAGCCGGCCTCGTGATCAACACCGGCTCGAAGCAAGGAATCACGAGTCCTCCCGGCAACTACGCGTACAACCTTTCGAAGGCCGCGCTCCGCAACTACAGCGAGTCCTTGTCGCACGCGCTCCGTGGCGCGTGCGGTTCGCGCATCTCGGCGCACTTGCTGATCCCAGGCTTCACCCACACGGGCATGACCGGCGCAGCCGAAAAGCCAGCCTCGGCGTGGACGTCCGAACAAGTCGTGGAGTTCATGCTCGAGCGCGTCAGCGCCGGGGATTTTTACATTCTCTGCCCAGACAATGCGGTCGACCGTGTGACGGACGAGCGGCGCATGCGCTGGGCGATGGACGACATCATCCTCAATCGCCCCGCGTTGTCACGTTGGCACCCGGATTTCGAAGCCGAGTTCGCGCGCTACATGGCTCAGCCGTAGCGCCCCAAGGCTCGGTTCAGGGCGCTTGGAACACCTGTGAGAAGCCGCTGCTCGACGCTTTGACGGCGGGCTTGACCGCGGTGACACTCGAATCCGTGATCCCGATGCCACCGGTCGTGGGGCTCGTGATGGCCGTGGTGAGTGAAGTGCTGGCAAAGGCCGTGGCGTAGCGTGAAGCGACGGGCGCCTTGTTGTTGAACGAGAGCGCGCCGTCGGAGCCGATGCGCAACGTCCACATCTCTGACTGGCCCGCGCCCCAGTTGAGCGTTTGCCCGCCGAGCGCAAAGCCTACGCCCGGCACGTTGCTGATGGCATTGGCACGATCGGCCAGTGCGCCGCCATACGCGAGCTGGGACTTGATGGTGCCTTCTTTATCGATCAGCACCAGCCAGGCGTCGCTCGTGAGCTTCGAATCCTTGAGATCCGGCGCGAGGCCGGCGAGGGCGTAATTGCTGCCGAATTTCGCGATCGAGAACAGTCGTTCCTCGGCTTTGCCCTGGCCCACCGAGTACGCGAAGCGCGGCGCGCCGCCAGCGCGGCTGAACTCCGCGTAGAAAGCGTTGCTGTCACTGCCGTCGACGGTGGTCCGCGTGCCGACGACCAAGTACGTGTCCGCTTCGCTGCCTGGCACGAACTGAGACGCGATCAGATCCTGCGTGTCTTGGTAGTACGCCGACCCGGAGACAGCGCCTGCATCCGTGATGAACGTGAGCAAGATAGCGCGACGCGGAATCGAAACTTGTGACAACACGGCGTAAGTCTTGGTCGTGGGGTCCTGGAGAACATCGACCGGCTGCGTGGGCAAGCAAGTTTGCTTGGCGTCCCTTGCGCAAAATTGCACGTCGAACACGGGCTTGCCCGAGCTGTCGACCTTGGTCAGGTGACCCATGACGACTTGCTGGGCTCCCGACGGCAATGGTGGATCTTGAACCGCGACGCAGAAAGCGTAGCCGCCGTCCGTCGTGGCAATCACTTCACCGCCCAGCGCGGTCGTCGTGCCGCCGCTCTTGTATGCGTATTCGAGGTCGAATTTACCCGTGCCGCCCTCGTTGTGTAAGAACGGCTGGCGCGTTTTCCCGCCGTCGTTGTGGACGCCCAGAGCGACGACGCTCTTTTGGTCGCTGTTGGTCGCCAAGCCGAGCGCGTTCAGTGTGCCACTGCCATCGTCGTCGGCGAAGATCTGATCACTACTTAGCTTGCCGGTGTTGGCATCCAACGCTGCCAGCACCAATTGGTACTCTCTGGCGCCTACCGCCAAGGTTTCGCCGAGCCCGACGACCGTGCCGTCGGCCAATGCGGTGATGTGGGTCATGCGATCGGCACCCTTGTCACCGGTACTCACCGCCCAGAATCGATGAAAGTTGGCGGTGCAGTTCTTGGGCGCGCTCAGGGCCGTGAGCGTGATGGTAGCGGTGGTGCCCGCGCAGTCTCCCGTCCAACTCTTGAACGTGGCGTTGGCACCGGCGGCCGCCGTGAGTGTCACGCTGCCATTCAGATCGGCGGTGCAGGTCGCGGGGTCGCCGCTCGCACACAGCGCCGTGCCCGAGCCCGATGCGGTGATTGTGCCACTAGCACTGGGCGCCGTCACGGCGCGCACGATCGGGCGGAAATTAGCCGTGCACGCGAGGTTCGTGTTCACGTTCAGCGACAGCGCGGCGTTGGTGCCGCCGCCGCAATTGGCCGACCAGTTGCCGAACGCCCACCCGGAACCCGCACTCGCGGTGAAGTTGACCGCTTGCCCCGAGGGCACGGCGCTGCAACCACCCGAGCCGCAACTGACCGCCACCGTGCCGCTATTGACGGGGTTCACGAGCGCAGACGCCGTGAACGTGTTGACCGCAAAGGTCGCAGCGCAGGTCGCGTTCAGGCTCTTCAACGTGATCGAAGCCGCACCCGGGGACGGGCAGTTGGCACCCGTCCAACTCACGAAGTGATAGTTGTTGGCCGGGGTTGCGACGAGCGTGACGTTGACTCCGAAGTCGACCAAGCAACTCGCGCCCGAGCAAGCCGCGCCGCCTGCGGGAGTTGCCGAGACCGTGCCGTTGGTACCCGCGGTCGCGGCGATCGTGAATTTGTCGAGCGCGAAGCCTGCGGTGCAGACCGCGTTCAGGCTGGTCAGCGTGAGCGGGTTGCTCGCGCCCGGCGTACAATTGGCTCCCGTCCAGCCCGTGAAGTGATAGCCGTTCGCGGTGTTGGGCACCGCCGTCAGCGCGACGCTCGTGCCCGCGTCGACCGTGCAGCTCGCGGCCGTACAAGCGCCGACGCCCGTGCCTTTCACGGCCGTCACCGTGCCGCCCGTGCCGGCAACCGCGCCAACCGTGAACTGCTGCACGTAATTGGCGCTACACGATTTGCTGGTCGTCACCGCCGATAGCGTGACTTGAGCGGTCGCGCTCGCGCAGCCCGCATCCCCCGTCCAACTGACGAAGCGATGATTGGCGATCGTTGGTGCAACCAAGGTGACACTGCCGCCCGAAGCGATCGCGCACGAGCCTGGAGTGCACGTGGCACCGGTGGTCGGCGAGGTCGCGCTGACCACCCCGGTGGCACCAACGACGGTGCCGGTCACCGAAACGCCCGGAGTGTATTGCGCGGTGCAGGTGACATTTCCGGTCGTGGGGGTCACCGCGATGCCGTTGCCGCTCTGATTGGCGGCCAGGCAACCCGTGCCCGTCCAACCCGTGAGGTAGGAGCCCGCGATCGTGGGCGCGAGCAGCGTCGCCGTCGTTCCGGCATCGAGGCTGCAGGTGTTGCCGCTGCAACTGGCGTTGACGTTGCCGGAAGAAGCAATCACCCCCGCAGGGAGCCCGGTGGCGCTGAAGCGCCGCACGTAGTTGGCGATGCAGGTAATGTTGCTCGCCACCTTGGCAATTTCGAGCGGATTGACGGTGCCCGTGCAAAGGGCGTCGCCCGACCAGCCCGTGAAGCGGTAGCCAGACACGGGCTCGGCTCGGAACGCCGCGCTGCTGCCTGCATCGGCGGGGCAACTCAGGGCGTTGCACGTGCCCGTGGTTACGCCGACGGGGGCGCTCGCGCCGAGCGCCGAAACGGACAATAGGTATTGCTGCGCGAAGGTCGCCGAGCACGACAGATCTTGGGTGACCTTGACCGTGAGCGTAGCAAGCGTGTTGCCCTGGCACTGAGCACTGCCAGTCCAGCTCACGAAGCGGAAGCCCGCCGCGGGGGTGGCTTTCAACGTCACCGTGCTTTGGTCATCCACGTCGCCCTTACAGCCGAGCGCAGTGCAACTGAGATCGGGAGTCGAGACCACGGTGCCCCCGCTGCCGCTGCCCGCCACGGCGAGTGCAACCGCATGCTGCGCGACGAACGTCGCCACGCACTTCTCTTTGTCGGCAATGGTGATCGAAGTCTTCGGCTTCGTGCCCGTGCAATCACCTGACCAACCCGCGAAGCGCGAGTCGGCGCCGGGCGTGGCCGTCAAATCGAAGCTCGTGCCTGGTGCCGCCGGGTAAACGCAGGGCGCACTACTCAAGCACGCCGCTGCATCGGTGACGGCCACGGTGCCATTGCCGTCGATCACGATCTCGAGTTCCGAGGGCCCGCTGCCGCTGCTCCCGGCGGAGCCGCCTTCGCCCGCGCCAGCCTCGGGGCCTGCGCCGGCGGCTTGACCACCCTCGCCCGCTTCAGCCACCGGAGCCGCGCCGCCCCCACCTTGCGCTGTGCCGCCGCTGCCGTCAGGCATGCCGGCCGCGCCCGCTTCTGGCGGACATTGCGGCTCGTCACACGTCAGAGCCCGTTTGTGTGAACTCGAGCCGCAGGCCACGAGCCACGCACACACCACCGCCGGCATCAGCCAACCCAATCGCATCGTGGCAGTTTATGCGGGTCGCGTCGCGTTGCAATCGGCGTTTCGAAAGTGGCGATGGGACTATTGTCAGCGCGCGACGTTGACCGAACCGCGCCGCGCGAGTAGCTCCTGTGCGCACACGATGTCGAAGCGTCAGAAGCCCGATCGTCCACTACTGGAACGGCTCGGTGGGCGTTACCTCGGCGCCGGAAAGTTTTCGCCCGCCGCCGCGGAAGATCCGATCCACGTGCTCAATCCCGTCGAAAGAGCGGGGCTTTTGCGGGTGACGCGCGGCGCGGTGCTACGCGCCGCGCTGGCTGGCGCGGTCAACGCCGCGGCAACCGGTCTTGGTGCGCTGTTCGCGGCGCGCGCGCTCGGACACGAGCCAGAGCACGCCACATGGCTCCAGCATGTCTCGTATTGGGGATTGTTCGGAGTCTTGGCGCTGGTCGCCGCGGTGCTCGAAATCGCTTACTTGTATTGGGACGGTCTGCGCTCCGTGCGCGCGCTCTCCCTGGTTGCGGGTCTACAGCTCGATTCGCAGGAGAACCTCGACGTCCGCTACGCTTTGGCGCGCGCGGCGCTCGAGCTGCCAAACCCTCCGGACGTGACCTTCGGCGTGAACCCGCACCGCGAGGCGAGCCGCTTGACGTTGGCGACCGCTTCGGTCGTATACAAACTCAAGGTCTCCGTCACCAACTTCGTGTTCAAAGCGTTCGTGGAGCGAGCGATCGGTCGCCTGGCGACTCGCTCGCTGCTCGCGTTCACGGCCATCCCAATCAACGCCGCGTGGAACGCACTCGTTTGCTGGTTCGTACTGCGCGAAGCTCGCATCCGCGTCATGGGCCCATCCGCAGCCAGCGAAATGCTGGATGTGATCTTCGCGGACGAGCCTGCCCCCTCGGCGGCCCTGCTCACGGCCCTGCACCGCGCGCTCGGCGCCGCGGTGGTGCGCACGAGTGAGCTGCACCCGAACCACATCTCGTTGATGCGCGAGCTACGTCATCGTTTCGGGGCGCCGCTCGCGGGTGTCGAAG
>Ga0247740_1000077_pt1 | contig 46739 bp, 53 predicted proteins | sample UWRJL148409B2_FD_180942 | JGI IMG/M metagenome (GOLD analysis project Ga0247740, IMG submission 180942) | Plant litter microbial communities from Arlington Agricultural Research Station in Wisconsin, United States - UWRJ-L148-409B-2 | ecosystem: Environmental > Terrestrial > Plant litter >...
GTGGTTTGTCAGCTCAACTTCTCGGTAATCGAGGCCCTGAGCCTTGGCCGCGTCTCGGATCTTTTTGAGTACCGCCCGCTTGTTCATAACATTAGTCTACCGCCCTAGACTAAACAAGTCAAGGGCGATAGACACTTTCCTTTCTCTATCGGGTGGGTGTGATTTGGTCTCTGATGTTTTCCCAGTAGGCGAGCTGTTCCGTGAAGTGGTCCAGCGCGGCCTGCTGTTCCGCGTACCACTCGGGCCCTAACGGGCTTCTCCCGTGTCCCTGCGAGTAGCCTTCGCCGCTGATGATCCCGGCGCGGAAACTCATCCGCCTAGCGAACCTTCTAATGTTTGCCTCGACGGTCGCGGGGTCGTGCTCGGTGTCTGGGGTGGTGTTCTGCTCGGTCGTGTTCTGTTCGGAAGTCATGGCCTGCTCCTACTTGGTGGGTACGCCGGCGGCGCTGAGGTTGACGTGGTGGAGAATTCGCTGCGCGACGCCCTCGGCGCTGTAGACGTAATCGATGAAGTGCCCGGCAACGTAAATATCTGTGGGGAGAGTGACGCCGCTCATGGCCTCTCCCTCGGGGGTGAACAACACGAGGGCCTTACGGTCACTGTCGGTGCTGATGAGGTGTTGAGCAACGACGTACCCAGCGGCGGTGTAGCTGCGGTGGGTGTTGATTCCGTCGCAGGTGTAACGGACCTCGCGGGGCATCGCTTCGCCGTCGAAGGCGACGAGGGCGGTTCCGGCATCGTCGTAACCGTCGGTCATGCCGTTGAAGGTGCGGCCCTCGTAGCGGGCGGTGATCTTGCGCACCTCGATTTCGGTAGGTCCGTCGCTGTAGGTGACGTTCATCCACGCGGAGGCGGTGCCGGTGCTCATCCGGACGCTGAACTTGATTCCGGGGAATGCGTTCTTCAACGCCTGGCGAACGAGCTTGGCGGTGTCTTTAGTGCTGATGTATTCGGTCATGGTCTGTTCCTTCTCTGCGTGAGGGAAAGGGGCGGCGCGGCCGCCCCTTCCGGAGGTGGTGTGGTTAGTCGTTTGTCCGGGTGAGGGTGTCTACGAAGGTGACCGATTCGGCTGACTCGATCGCGGCGGTGTGCGCGAGGGTGTAGCCGTGGCGGGCGTAGCTGGCGAGTTCTTCGCCCCGGTTGGCGAGCTGGCGGCTGCGGGCGGCGCTCTCGTTGTCGTCCCGGGTTACGCGGGTCTGGATGGTCTGAATGCTTTGGGTCATGGCTACTGCTCCTTCGTCTTCCACCGTTTTTTTGCCCTTGGTGGCGAGAGAATCGATAGGAAGCGCAGTGCCCGGAGTGCACGGGTTTTCGGGCGAAATAAGGGAGCCTGCGACCGCGTCCGAAAAGCTGGGCACGCAGGGTACGTAGCGAACTACGATCGGCCACCACCAAGGGAAAAAATTGCTCTTCAAGGGGTTGGGCGGCGGAGCCGTCTCGTTCCGAGTCTGAGGCGGCAGCCGCGCCGCTGCCTGGTCGCGCTGCGGCGCGATAATGAAGCAACAGGGACCGGTGGACAGTGACGAATTTCTATATCGCCCGCGACAGTGACGGGGATCCCCGCTGGATCGCTGCACACGACGCCGACGGCGCGGATCGCTTGTATGTGTGGCTTACAACGATCAGGCCTGGCACCACAACGCGGCACTAGAAAACGAATTTTACAGCCTCAAACCGGCGATGACGTTTGACCCGATTTCCGCGAACGAAGCGACCCGGAAGGTTCTTACCTGGCCGGCACTCGATCCCCTGCAGGCCGGGTGGATTGTGGACGAGTTAGCAGCTGCCCCCACACTCACAGTGGTGTGGCCGTCAACGGCTCTTCCGGACTGAAACCGCGGAGCGCCACACCCACGCCTGCTGCACGGAACCGTCGCGCATCGTCCACTCGACCTTCACCGCGCGCTCGGTCCACGCGATCGCCCGCGCCTCGACCTGGACAGGGGTTTCCGGATAGCGCACCCACGCTTTGACCGGCTCAGGCTTCGGCGGCTCCGTCACGTCGAGCTGGCCTATTTCGGCCGGCGTGAGCGAGATAGGACGGGGCCTGGTCACGGCCTCGTTTATCGCCTGGTCGGTGACATCTGACCCGTAACGGCGATTTGATCCCATAAACCCTATTCGAACACACATTCGAAGACGCGCAAAAGTGGAGACTATTTAGTGGGGTGCCGCGCATGACTCTGGCAGCATTCAGCGTATGGAACTTGAAACGCTCCGCGCCCTCCCTGCGAAGGACCAGCAAATCTTTCTTCTGGGCAGAATCGCCTCGGAGACGACGAGCATGGACGCAGCTCTACGCTTCGTCAATGCCGCTCTCCGAGGCCAACGCAATGTGGACGCTTACCTCGACGCTCCCGATTTTTTCAGCACCAATACCAAAGAATGCCGAAAGCTCATCAAGGACCATCCCGAGCTGACTGACGAGACGCGAACGGCAGTACTCGGCGCGGTGTCAGCCGGCGCTAAGGCTTACACGCGGCGAAACCGCTACATCCATGACCTTCTACGGAAAGACCTCCTCGATACCTCGTGGGAACTCGCTTCTTTGTCTCGACCCCCCGAAGGCGCACCCGAGTTCGAGAGTGTGTCGTTTGACGACATGGTTGCACTGGTCCAAGAAATAATTGCCGCCACCTGGCGGCTGCGCGGATCCGCGCTCTACATCTTGCAAGGAACTTGGGAAGGCATGACTTTCGGTGCGGTAGACGGCGAGTGGGACGGCAGCGCTAGCTACATCCGATAGCTGATGAGCGATACGGAATCCGCCAGTTGGTATTAGCGCATCCGCGCCGAATCGATAGCAGCTTGGATACGTTCTATGCCTTGCTCTATAGTCAAAACGCTTGTGTCGATCACCACATCAGGATTGATCCGACCAAGTTCGTCGGTCCAGCGCTGGTACACCCCGCTAAGGAACCCGTGTTCCTTCGAAATCCCTCTTGTAGGGTCGGCTTGAGCGCGAGCAAAAGCCACATCAAACGTGGCCGTGGATGCGACAGTGATCGTCACCGCACCCGGTGGAGCCTGGTTTAGCAGCCGCAATACTTCACCCTGGGAGCCAGACCCCTACGATATGACGCACGTCAGCTCGGTGCGCGCCCACAGCCCAGCGGTCGTCTCGAAAATATGGTGTGCTGCTTCCCAGCTCGGAAGAGTCGGGAGGGCCATTCCTGCAATCTGATCCAGTTCAACCAACGCCACCCGTTCGTCTCGCCGTCGTAGCGCTGCACTGAGTGCGATCGCGAGGGTGCTTTTGCCTGATGCCTGCGGGCCGGCGATCACAACGAACGCTAGTGGGGTCGGCACGGTAGTCATTTCACCACCGTGCCCGAACTAACTTGTCCGCACCAGCGTCCGACAACTGAACCACTATCTCTGTCGCCTGAGTGTCATTAAGTGAGGATATGTTGTACCTGGGCTCGGAATGGGTCTTAAATCCGTATGGGAGCGCGATGTCGAGGATGAAACAAGCCACTAGGCGAGAGATGTTACCGGTGGCAATCGCGTTCATGCTGCAGCTGGCCGCTTCGATCATCCGGGAAGCTCTAGCTTCTGATCCCACCGCTATTGGCATCGCCACTGCACTGCAAGTGGCTGCCCTAGCTATTCTCGCTTTCGTGCTCGTGAAGTGGGCAGTTTCCGCTGTCAGGAAGCGACGCGCGGCTAATGAGTAGCGGCTCCACTGCAACAGGAACCCGCTCCACCTAGCTTCTGCACCGCGCTGGAACGTCCGGGACGTTATCGGTTGTTGAGGTGCACACAGCACGCCTTGCAGTTGATGGCGCTGCGCATCAAAACTCCGACCGAAAGTTGTCCGATGGGGGATCAGTTAGCGAACTCGATGAACTTCCTGAGCGCTTCAATCCATTGCTCGTGAGCGTCCAAATGTGCGTCATGGGAGGCACCGAATAGATCAACGCGCGAGATGCCCGAGCGGCGATCGACAAAGCGTGTTTTCTGCTCTTCGGTGAACATGCCTCCATCGGCGTAGAGCACGAGCGTGGGTGCCGTCACGCGCTCCCATTCCAGCCAGCGAGGCACGCTGACCTCGTTAATGGTTTCGACCATCACGTCAGGATCAAACCGCGGGTAGAAACCATCTTCGCGCTCTTCCAGATCGGCAACCCACGCTTGGGCCAATGGGCTATTTCCTAGCGCCGACCGTGCTGCGTCGAGCGTTGCGAACGGCGTTTGCCACGATCGGAAGTACTCCCCCATGGCCGCGTTGTCCTCCGCGGAACCGCTGCCCTCGTTACCTTCGAGAAGGACTAGTTTGCGAACAAGGTTGGGTCGATTTGAGGCCACGAGCATGGCCGTGTGTGCGCCCATTGACTGCCCGACCAAATCAATCGGCTCGCTGGACTCTGCCTCGATCACACGAACAACATCGTCGACAAAGGCGGCGCGAGAAGTATCCGCGGGCACGCGAGTGGAATGACCATGCCCGCGCTGGTCAATCAAAATGACCTTTCGGCCGGCGAACGCGGTTGCAGTCGGGAGGAACTCTCGCCCACTGCCCGCGAGCCCGTGCAGAAACACAACGGCCGGACCAACACCTGGAAATACGAGATAAGAAACTACGGTGCCGTCATCAACAACGATTTCATACCTCGACGGTTCCATCCGGCGACCTTACAAGAGAGCACAGCGACCACGCGCAATACCGTCCGATAGCCGATGGGCACCGGACACGTTAGAAGCAGCGATCATGGAAGTATCAGGGCATGAGTGATGCTCCGCTTAACCTCCCCGTTCTAGCCGGTGAGCGTGTCCAACTTCGCGAATGGCGCACGTCAGACATTGCGGTAGTCCAAGAGGCGTCCCACGATCCACTCATTCCGGTACTGACCACCGTCCCGAACACGGCAGGTGAACCCGAAGCGTTCGCTTTCATCGAGCGTCAGCACGACCGGCTTCGCTCGCACGCCGGCTACGTTTTCGCAATCGCTGACCACAACGACCGCGCGGTTGGGCACATCGGCCTCTTTTTCACTGCGGGCGCGGGCACGCGTGCCAGCGTCGGCTATTGGATCGGACCCTCCCAGCGCCGCCGGGGATACGCTGTGGATGCTCTCGTCACCCTGACTGCGTGGGCAATTCAACTTGATGAAATCGATCGAGTGGAGCTGTACGTTGAGCCATGGAATAAAGGTTCCTGGCGAGCAGCGGAGCGCGCCGGCTACGCACGCGAGGGACTTCTGCGTGCCTGGGAACGAATAGATGGCCGTCCTCGAGACATGTACATGTACGCACAAGTTACGGATCGGGCACGTGGTATCCCTGGCCTCGCTGCCCGGCCTCCGCGATATCCGCTCGTTAATTAATTCTGTTCTTCGCGAGCGGACCCCAATTTGTGCACGGAGAGCACGGTGGGCAGGTCAGCCATGCTCACTACTGCAATGCTCTCGGCCCGCAGCGTCGCCCCAACATCAAAGGACGTTCGGTTATTGGAGGTGACATGGGGGACGAAGCCGGCTTCTGAATACGCAGGTTCAACGACACGCGCTCCCCTGGATTCAACCTTCTGCAACAAATCGAGGTGCATCGAGAGCGCGGGCTCAGTGTCCACAACCGTGACGCGGATATCGGATCGCTTCCCAAACCAGGCGCAGGTCAGTCCTTCGACCGTAAACGGTTCAGCGGTCACGGCGAATCGTGCCACTACGTCCGCTAAGGCAAGCTCCGAGATGGAGTCGATGGGCGGCAACAGGGTCACATGAAGAGGAAAGCCGGGGATCGGAAATCTGTCACCCGCGCGGACTGTAGCCAGAGGGGCGATCACGACAAGCTGACTCATTCGCGCACTTTACCGGCTATCGGGACCTAGCATCGGTGTCCGATAGGGGATCGTTAACCGGCCACTCCCGCACCAGGTCGACACGCCCGGAATGGCGCGGAAACGACGCGTCCGTTAGACCCGTCCGAAATAGGTTCCGGTGAAGGGGCCTTATGTGAGACTGCCGGCATGGCAGGAATACTCATCGGCTACGCCCGGGTCTCGACAGACGCCCAAGACCTCACCGCGCAACACAACGCACTGACAGCCCTTGGGGTCGCGCCAGAGCGTGTCTACGTCGACCAGGGTCGCTCCGGGTCTAACCGTGACCGGCCGGGCTTGGCACGCGCTCTCGCGGCCTGCAGGGCCGGGGACACGTTGGTGGTGACGAAGCTGGATCGCCTGGCGCGATCGCTGCCGGATGCACGGGATATTTCCGCTGAGCTCGCGGCCGCCGACGTGCGTTTATCGCTCGGCGGGACGGTGCATGATCCGACGGACCCGGTGGGCCGGCTGCTCTTCAACGTGCTTGCTATGGTCGCGGAATTTGAATCTGATCTGATCCGGGCGCGTACCCGTGAGGGCATGGCTGTAGCTCGGGACAAGGGCCGGCTGCGCGGCCGCCGGCCCAAGCTCTCCCCCGCCCAGGAAAAACACCTGGTTGAGCTGCACACCGCCGGCACCCACACCGTGGGCGAGCTGGCGGAACTATTCGGCATCGGACGAGCGACTGTGTATCGTGCCGTCGACCGCTCTTCGACCTCGACCGCGGCACCCGCGACAGTAAACAGGTAGACAGATCGGTACGTGAATACAAGTCAGCATTAATGCTGACTATCTTTCGTTTTCTCGCGGACTTATGTTGAGCCCGACTCGTCATTGCAAGCAGCACTGGGGGTCATATCAAAGGGGATATGAGATGCGAAAAACAACAAGGTCACTCCTTACTGCGGGCGCGTTGGCGGTGGCAATGAGCGGGTCACTATTGCTGGCCGGTCCGGCCATAGCAGACACCGGGGACGTGGTTAACCCGCTGTCGAGCAGCGATGAAAGCCAGGTGCGCGACTACTTCGACCAGTACGGCGTAGCGCCGGCAGTGCAGGATGACCTGATCTGGTCATTCAAGACGGGTGACGCGTGGGACGCGTTCCAGCCTGGCGCTGAGCCGGTGAGCACAACCGTGCAGACAACGGACCTCACCGAAAACACAATCAAGACCTACGCCGACGGATCGATTGCCGTGACCGAGGTAGAGATTCCTACTGCGGTGAACTCGAACTCCCGCGCCTGGGGCTGCACGTTCACCTCGGCGGGCACTTACGGCGGCTACTGGAAAAACTGTGATGTCACAGTCAACCTTGGGGTGATTTCCCAAGGATTTCACCTCAACTACGAGAACATCCAGGGCGGCGGTGCGAAAATCACGAGCTATGACCGCTACCACCACTTCATCGTCGGCGGAGCGCTGGGCGGACACCGCCTAGAGCGCATCAGCAACACAAAGGTCCGCTACTCGGCAGACCTGAGTGTTGCGTGGCAGGGCTTCCCTCTTGGGTGGACAAGTTGGATGCAGGCTAACTTGAGCGGTAACGACATCACGACAACCCACAACTAAGGATCTGATTCTTCAATGACCGCAGCAGTCTTTTCCGGGATAGCAGTAGTACTCATTGCCGCCGCCGTGGTGGTGTTCGTAGTCCGATTGGTGCGGAAAAAGAAGTAACAGAATCAAAGTTCACAAAGCCGGCTCAGGGGTAAGACTGGGCCGGCTTTGTTTGGGTTCGGTCAGTTTTCCACAGCCGGCACCAGCGACCAGAAGGCCAGCTCTACCCGGCGGGTGACATCGCGCCACCCTTCGCCAGACTCAAATCACCACGTGGATCGTCGCCGTGGGTGCGATGTTGTAGGAGGGACGCCAGTCCCGCAAGTCGCCGCCCTCGGCCACAAGCCGTGACGAACCACAGTGCTCCTGGATGTCTCATATCCAGCGATGGAAACCCCCGTCCGAGCAGAAGGTTATGCAACGTAGTTATGAGACTTACGTGACGCGTGAAACCGGCGTTCTTCCGGCAACTAATTAGTGAATCTTGAGACGTCTTACATCCCAAGCGTTCTGAGCCAATTTTGGCAGCTCGTCACGTCACGGGGACCGTCCGTCCCATACGCTGAGTCCATGACTGCACTCCGGGTTGAAGAGGTTTTCAAGACATCAGGTATCCCGACCCACACGTTCGTACGCCCATCCGCGTACTCACGGCTAAAGGTCGCGCTGAGGACGCCGGGTCGAGGGGTCATCGTTGAGGGGCCGTCGGGCATCGGCAAGTCCACCGCGATCGCGCGTGCACTCGATGAAATGGATTCAGATCTGCAGGTGACGCGCTTGACGGCCCGCGAACCAACTGACGTTGAGTATCTGGAAATACTTCCTGAACTCGGCGCTTTCGGAACTGTCGTCATCGACGATTTTCATCGTCTCGACGAACCGGTGAAACGGCGAATTGCGGACCTGCTGAAAGTGACCGCGGATGCGGAAGACCCTTCCCGCAAGCTGGTCATCATCGGCATCAATGACGCCGGGAAAAGTTTAATCGACGCATCTCCTGACTTAACCAATCGTCTCGAGGTCATTCGGTTCGAGGTGGAGCCAGACGCCAAGATCGATGAGCTGATTACGGCCGGTGAAGCTGCATTCAATGTGACGCTAACCGCACGTTCGTTGATCGTGGAGAACGCTGCGGGAAGCTTTTACATCGCGCAGCTACTCTGCATGGATGCCTGCCTCCAGGCGGAGATGACGGAGCGTCCGGAAGTACAACAGGAAGTCAACACTTCCTACGCAGCCGTGCAACGGAAGGTCGTTGATCGCCAACGGGACCGGTTCGGTGACGCTGTCCGGAATTTTGCTCGAGGAACGAGGTTCCGTCCCAGCGGGCGGGCTCCCTACCTACACGTGCTGAAATGGTTGGCGGAGTCGGACTCCTGGAGCATCTCGATCCGCGATGAGATTCGAAAGCACCCTAATGAAAAGGCCAGCGTGTTCCTCGTCTTGGACAGGGGATATCTGGCAGCTTTGGTCGCGCAACCGGCGATCAGCAAGCTTCTCCATTTCGATGACAAGACGGCCGTTCTGTCCGTCGAAGATCCGATGCTGACTTACTACCTCCGGGCCGTTTCTTGGCCAGATTTTGTGCGCGATGTGGGTTTCAAAAAGGTCGACTATGAAGAGACCTACGATATTGCTCTTTCGTTCGCCGGTGAAGATCGCGTCTACGCGGCGGCTCTACGTGATGGTCTCGAAGATCTTGGTCATGCAGTTTTCTACGACAACGCCGAGCAGCATCGTTTTCTTGGACAGGACGTCGAAGCATTCCTCGGCCCGATCTATGAATCGGGTTCTCGATATGTAGTGGCGGTACTCGGAGAGATGTATGGCCGAAAACGGTGGACCTTGTTTGAAGCCAGCCAATATAAGGACCGCATTTCTTCGGGTCAAGTCATTCCAATTTGGTCAATCAAGATTCCTCCGGAGCCGTTTGATACCACCCGCAATATCGGCGGACTCAACTGGGATCCGGACGGATCTCCGATCGACCAAGCGGCAGAACATGCTGGCGTGATCTCACGAACACTAGGACTCGCGGAGTAGTTCATCGCAGTCGAACTGCCTAGGCGTCTCGTAACCCACGCGTTTGGAAACCCACGGGTTACGAGGGGCAGCGGTTACGACACATTCTTGTTTGCTTTTCGTGCTGAACCCACTATCTAGACATGGGGTCTTTAGATCAAGTGGCGCAATCGTGCTGCTTCCTCGAGGTCGATCCTGAAATCTCCGAGGTTGGAGAGCGTGTACATGCCATCGATCTGCTGGCTTTCCCACAGCACGTAGATGCGCTTGAGGTCAGCTTGGCGGCTCTTCCAGCCGATTCCGTCGATCACGGCCATCACTGTCTGGCGGGGAAGCCGAACGTCTGCCATCTCTTCGATCTCTCGCACTGCATCTGTCAGTTTCGATCCGGTGGAATCGAACCCCTTCGCGGCGACAACGATGGAAGGCTTTTCGGCAGAGGGAATAACAAGGTCGCAGGGGGCGGTCCGGTTGTTCCTGCCCGTGAATCGGGTTCGAGTTCCGCATTCGAGGCCGAGGTCGAGCGCGATGGCTTCAATTTCATCTTCAAGGCGTCGGCCTGAGATTCCCGCACGAATTGCGGAAACTCGCGTGCCTGCTCGAGCAACAAGCAAATCTCCGAAATCAAAAGTGCGGGAGCGCTGCGCTTCGAGCAGCCGGATCAGGTCTAGGTCCTCGTTCAAATAAGCGACTAATCCGCCGGGATTAGTTCGGGCAAGACTTGTCCAACTTGACGTGTCGAAGGCATGCCGAAGCGAATTCTTCAGTTTCTCTTGGGACAGACCAACCGCTAAACCTAAGACAGGTACCCAGGTTGGGTGCTGTGTCACCCAATCGACCAGCGACTTCTCGTCTATAGCGGTGAGGCCGCCGAGGCTTGCCGCCGCTTCTTTGATTTCGACGGTGGCGGGCGAGGTTGCTGTTGGGTCGACGTGCGCTGTCATCCTGCCAAGCGAGGACACGTACGTCTCAAAGGACGGTATCGACATTAATCGCGACCGATAAACATGTATTCGGACACAGCCGTGCGAGCCGCGGTCGAATGAGTACCGAAGCTGTAGGTGTGATCAATCGAACGCACCTCAACGTGCCGCTTTACTTGAGAAAGCAGATCGACGATGCGATCTTTGCCCGGAACAGCATTCGATGAGTAGGACAAAACGATTGCTCCTGAATCGCTGAACTGCTCAAATGTGCGAACCAGGGCGTCGTCAATAGTTCGCTTGTATGCGAATGGCGTGAATTTCTTCGCGATCTTCTTCGTCTTGGTTTCTTCCATGATGGTTTGTCCGCGCCAGTACACGGAAAGTCCTTCGAGGAAGTGATAGCGCTTCATATAGTCGGCGTCGTCGCGCGGTGGTGCGTAGGGTGGATCAAGGTAAACCAGATCGTAGGGCTGACGACCGAGTTCGGTTACGTCGCCCGTGATGGCACTGCTTTGTTGGCCATTAGAGAAAACGGTGTGGTTGTAAGCACGAACGCATTCGCGGAAGTGATCGGCCATTGGTAGATGGAGATCTCGGCGGCCATCGTCGTAGCGAGCACCGGTGAAAGTGAAGACGCCGCGAGGTTGTTTCCGGGCCGCGGAGAGGACCAGAGCTGAGAGGGCGATGTCGCGTTCTGGTCCGACGAGAACATCAATATGTGACCATGCGGAATCCAAAAAAAGTCGGTCTGCTGCGGATAAAAACAAACCGTCGAATTTGGTTTGAATAAAATCACGGTCATCTGCTGCGGGACCGCATATGAGGTTTACCAGGTCGTCGCTCAGTGTTTCAAACGAGTTGGCGACTGTTGCCCTGGAAATGACCGTGGGGAAAGTCAGAAAGTCGTTGCTCGTCACCTGGTAACCCTCGGCTTTGAGGAGGTAAGACACTACTCCTGACCCACTGAAAGCATCGAGGGCAGTCGTTCCGCCAATAGACGAGAATACCTCATGCAAGGCTGGGACCAGTTTGTATTTGGAACCCATGTACCTTAAACGCGGAAATCCGGCGACTTGGACTGGCAAGGGGACCTGGCGTCGTCCGGTAGTTCTGGGTGCGAGCTCGAGGGTCATGTCCTAAGTCTGCCTGATCTGAGCTGGGCTTCGATCGATTAGTGTTTCGACACTCTCTCTTATGAATAACCTGGCATCGAAGATCGAAAGTGATATGAGGATAGACGAGTGCACGAAGCATGCCGCACTTATTTTCAGTGTCTTGTAACCCATGGGATATAAGACGCTACCCTCACTCGGAACCAGCACCGGCAAATCAGTTCGATGCGTCAAATGGGGATCACAGAACGCTGCCAGAAAGCGCTAACAGTCACAGGTCGATAGCCTCAGAGCCAGCAGCCTCGATGGACGTGACCGGCAAGCTAATCTGACGCTCTACTTGTGTCGCGTCGATGTGCTCGACGCCTTTGGTGATTGCCTCTTCGGCAGTGAGAGTGCCGTCCGCTACCTGGCGGCTCAGCACGCGTAGGGCGGGATCCGTAACCTCGTGGCCAGCTGCTCCGAGAGCCGCGTCCGCGAAGCTCATCCGACGCTCAACCTCGGTGTCAGAGACGGCTGGTGAGGGTCGGTCGTGGCTGTCGGTCATGGCAGCTCCAATCGGATCACCCAAGATTATCGGGTCTGGTCAAAAACCGCCGTGTAGAAGTTCCGTCAGATTTGATTTCGGCAATGAGTTTTGGACAGATCATGACCCGGAGGAAATCAAGAGTCGCGTCGGTGGACGTCGACCTGTCCGAAAACGATCAATTCTGGGCAGGCGGCTGTTTTTGGAGGTTTTCAACAGATTCGTACTTCGCCCTTACGGTTCACCGTGGCTGAAGGTCGGCCTGCAGCATGATCAGTACACTTTCGACATGACGCTCTCCCGGCCCTCGGTTTCGAGGGCCCCGACGATCCTGGATGTCGCGACCGCGGCTGGTGTGTCCAAGTCAGCCGTTTCACGAGCGCTACTCGGCCAAGGAGAAGTCAGCGACGCCACTCGGGAGCGTATCCAAGAAGCGGCAGCAAGACTGGGCTACGTCGCGAATGGAATGGCCCGTGGACTCGTAAGCTCACGAACTAACACCATCGGCGCAGTACTCCGAGATTTGACCCGACCCTTTTACGGTCAACTTCTGGCCGGCATGCAGACGGGAGCAGAAGAGCGCGGCTATCAGGTCTTGACGATGTCGAGTGCCGGCGAACTTGAACTCCCTGACGCACTTCGCACCCTGCGAAGCCTGATCTCTCTGCAGGTAGATGGCTTAGCGGTTGCTTCAGCACAGCTATCCGCTGAAGACATCGTCCCGTTCATCGACAGAACCCCGATCGTTGTTTCCGGTCGCCCTGAAGCCACTCCCGGGATCACCAGTGTCTACTCTGACGACGCCTACGGCGGTCAGCTCATCGCAGACCGCGTCCTGGACTTCGGCCACGAACACATCGCGGTTGCAGTTGTCGATCGCTCTTACTCGTTGAGCCAACACACCCGTGGAATGGCAATGGTGCAGCGCATACGGGACCGAGGCCAGACTGCCGAGATATGGGCCGTGGGACACGACTCAGAGATCGGTACAGCAGCAACTCATATGCTCGAAAAATCCACCGTGACAGCCTTCATGGGCCCCACGGATGGAGCAGCCGTGGACGTCATGGAAGTGCTGCGCCTCAAGGGGCTGTCTGCTCCGAACGACCTGACCGTGACGGGATACGACGCCATCGGCGCTCTAGCGGCGTCTTTCCTGGGCCTCACGAGCTACCAGGTCCCTGTTGTGGAAATGGGTCGCGCATCGATCAATCTCCTGGTCGACCAAATTGAGGGCACGACGCCCGCCGAGCGATCGGTAGCCCTCCGAGGAACACTCGTGGAAGGTCGAACGGCCGGCCCTGCGATGCCTCGGAAGTAGCTTCGCCCTCAACAATTCCCCTGCGCACAGTTGAATCGCTGAGCGCATCTGGTCATCAAACCGCTTGGGCAATGACCAGGATCGCGCCGCTTAGCTGAGCGCGGGGCCATCCTTCAGGCGACTTCACGTGGTTCCCGCTGAGTGACCATTCGGTGAACAAGTCATCTTTTGTATGCCCAACGACGCGGCCCCACCTTAGAGTGAGTGCGTCCACGGGAACGTTCCCGTGGACGCAGGGACACAACGAAGACCGGGCGAAACAGCTCAAGGTTCGTCCCACGAAAAGCGCTCTGCAAGCCGCAGTGTGCCCCTCCTGAAACCAAAGGATCTACAGGACAAATGCTTTCGTTCATGCGCGCACGGCGTTCCCTCGTGGTCGGTGCCGTCGGCCTCACTCTTCTCGCCGTTACTTCAGGCTGCGCTACCGCATCTTCCGACGGAGCCGACGGCGAAGCCGTCGAACTGAGCCTCCAAATTTGGAACCCCGCCGACAAAGCCGGCGTTCAAAACGCCATCGACGCCTTTGAAGATGCCAACCAAAACATCGACGTCACACTGGAGCAGGTCCCGGAAGACCAGTACTACACGAAGCTCGACGCCTCGCTCGGCGCCGGCGAGGGTCCCGACGTGATGTGGCAGAGTTCGCGCGCTCAGTACTACATCGACGGCGGCGCCATCGAGCCACTGGACGACTACATCGCGGAAGACAATCTCGATCTCACCGCGCTCTATCCTGAGCAGCTCGTCGACCTCTACAACTTTGACGACCAGCAGTACGGCATCCCGAAAGATCAAGACGTATGGATGTGGGTCTACAACACGGCCGTTTTCGAAGCGCTCGGCGTGACAGACGTCCCCACCACTGACTGGACCTGGGACGACATGGTCCGCATCGCGGAAGAGGTAAAGGCCAAACAGGACGGGTCCTACACCGCGCCGATGTATTACCCATACTTCTTCAACAACGGTGGGGTGTCGGGTGTAATCAAGCAGCTCGGCGGCGAATTCGTCGAGGACAACGAAGCCACGGTGAATTCTGCGGAAGGCATCGAAGCGTACGAGAAGGTCAAAGCTCTGCAGGACGACGGGCTGATCCTCCCCGTCGCCTCCTCGGGAGACTTCAACGCACCGACCGCAATGATTTCCGGCCAGATCGCGTTCTCCAAGACCCCGTCCTGGCTTCTGTCCCTCCTCTCAACAGCTGACGTGCCCGAGGGCACTTTCGTCGCTGTGCCGCAACCCGAGATTGACGGATCGCGAGCGACCGATACTAACGGTCTCTCGTACACGATGAACTCGAACTCCTCCCATAAGGACGAGGCGTGGGACCTTATCAAATTCCTTACCTCAGATGAGGGAGCAAAGCTGCACGCCGAAGGCGGCGCAGCACAGCCGGCGAACCTTTCTGCCGACGTCAAGGCCGCCTACTTCGAGGCGAACAAGTCCGTCAGTGGACTCAAGGAAACCTTCGAGGCGACCATCCCCGACCAGTTCCTGCGCATCACCACCGAGTACACCGCGGTGCGAGAAATCGGAGCTCAGATCGAGAGCACGGTGATGGCCCCCTTCTATGCGGGCACCCTGACCGCTGACCAGGCAACGCAGCAGACCGATGATCTGGTGAACGAGGCACTTTCTAAGTGACACCTCCCACTCTCGTGCGCTCCGAGAGTGTCGTTCCCAACTTGCGCCGCCGCCCCGCGCGGCGGCGCAAGTTCGGTCGACGAGACGCACGCATCGGGTTCCTTTTCCTGCTGCCGTTAGTGGTTGGGCTGCTTGTCTTCCGTTTCTACGGGTTCGGTTACAACGTGTGGATGTCTTTCATGGACGCCGGCGCATTCGGGGCCCCGACATTCAGTGGCTTTGACAACTACGCCAGGATGTTCTCCGACGGTCAGCTCGGTATCGCGCTGATGAATACGTTCAAATTCACGGCCATTATCGCCCCGACTGTCGTTGTGGTCTCACTCGTCTGCGCAACGCTGATGCAGTGGAAGTTTCGTGGTGCGTCTGCATTTCGCACCATTGTGTTCCTTCCGGCGGTGACTTTGCCGACAGCGGCCATCCTGTTGTTCGGGTGGCTGTTTCAGACCCAGTACGGGCTGATCAACGCCGTTATTCAATCGCTTGGCGCTCAACCGGTCAGCTGGTTCGGAAGCGCTGCCGGGCTGACCGTTGTAGTAACGGTGATCGTGGTTTTCCTCTCGTTCAGCGTTCCCACGATTATTCTTTACGCCGGGATGCAAGACATCCCTGCTGACGTCCATGAAGCAGCTGCACTCGACGGAGCCGGTCCTATCCGTCGATACTTTTTGATCACCCTCCCGCTGCTGAGCCCGTCGCTATTTTTCGTGATCCTCACGACGATTATCGGGACGCTGAAGCTGTTCGACGTGGTCTACGTCCTGCTGCCTCCCGAACAATCCGCCTCGGTGAACTACGGGATTACCGCTGTGTATTACTACTACCAACTCGCGTTCCTGAACATGGGCGACCGCGGTTATGCATCTGCAGTTTCGTTGCTGCTCTTTGTGATCATCATGGCAATCTCGCTGGTGTTGTTCCGACTGCAGCGCCGTTTCGTGCACTACGGAGAGGATGGCTGATGCACCTCGAAACTCGCTCACGCTGGTGGACCTACGGCATTGTCGCAATTGTTGCGCTGGCAACATTGGGGCCGTTCATCTGGATGATCGCAACAGCGTTGATGACCACAAGTCAAACCCTCACCGTCCCGCCGCAGCTGATTCCGGCTCCGGCGACTCTCGACGGGGCAAAGGAAGTGTTCGATCGGATACCGTTCGCGACACTACTGCTGAACACGATCCTTGCCTCTGCTGGCCGGGTCATCGGGACGCTGGTCGTCGGGATGCTCGCGGCATATGCACTCTCGGTTCTAAAGGTCCCGGGTACCCGCGTCATCCTCGTCGTGATTCTCGGACTGATCATGGTGCCGGGCGACATCTTCATCATTCCGAACTACGCGATCATCTCGGGCCTGAAACTCACGGACACTCTCGTGGCGCTATTTCTCCCGTCAATTTTCGACGTTTTCGCCGTGTTTCTGCTCTATCAGTTCTTCCGGGGTGTCCCTAGAGAGCTGATCGAAGCGGCCCGTATGGATGGGGCTTCCCACCTGCGCATCCTGATCACCATGGTCGTACCAATCGCTCGCGGCGGCATCATTACTGTCGCGATCCTGACCATGCTCTCGGAATGGAAAGAGCTGCTCTGGCCGATCGTCGTCAACAGATCGGTAGACAAGCTCACACTGGGTCCCGGAATCGCCATGCTTCGCGACAGCTACGGCACCACGGACTACAACGTCCTGATGTCTGCTGGGGTCCTCGCGGCACTGCCCATGATCATCATCTTCCTCATCCTGCAGAAGCAATTCATCGCCAGCGTCGCCCGCAGCGGATTGAAGTAACAGACGCCCCACTCTCCCCGGGATACGTCGAACACCCCATCTACTACAGAAAGGACACACTCATGGTGTCGAGCACCGACCCGCAAGAACTACTGCATCTAGCCCGCACGATCGCTGTCGAAGCAGGGACCATGGCCACCACCATGCGTACCGCTGGCATCAGCGTGGCCACCACGAAGTCCAACCAGCTGGACATCGTTACGCAGGCCGATACCGCCGTCGAGAATCTCATCAAAGAGAGGCTAAAAGCTGCAAGGCCCGATGATGGCTTCCTCGGCGAAGAAGGCGGTGAAGTCGAAGGGTCCAGCGGTATCACCTGGATCGTGGACCCCATCGATGGAACCGTGAACTATCTCTATGGCTCCTCCTACTACGCCGTTTCCATCGCCGCGACAATGCGCGGCGACGACGGCGGTCGAATCTCGATCGCGGCATGCGTTTACGCCCCGGCGCTTTCCGCGGAATACAGTGCCGCCGTCGGCCACCCGGCGTACTTGAACGGTACCGAGCTGCATGTCAACACCAACGTGCCGCTGGACAAAGCACTCGTCTCCACGGGGTTCCTCTACGACGTCGCCTCCCGTCCCACCGTGCTGCAGGATGTCACCACGTTGGCGACGAAGATTCGCGACGTTCGCATGATCGGCGCCGCAGCGCTGGAAATCTGCGGTGTCGCCGAGGGACGCACCGATGCCCACTTCCAGCGAGGCCTGCCGATCTGGGATTACGCGGCGGCGATCCTCATCGCCCAGCAGGCCGGGGCCGAGGTGCGCGGGATCGTCTCCACGGTCGACCGGGTCGAGCGACTTCTCATCGCCAACCCCGAGCTCGCCGCAACCCTCGATCCGCTGCTGGCCTAAAGCGCGGCCGCGACATCACTTCTCCTATTACTGAAGACCGAAGGAACCAAATGACTGACTCCCGCACATTCGTGCTCTGCGGACATCGCGGCAACATGGCCGATGCCCCAGAAAACACCCTGCTCGGCTTCGCCAGCGGAGAGCGCGTTGGCGTCGACGAGATCGAACTAGATGTCCGTGCGACCCGCGACGGTGAACTCGTCATCGTGCACGACCGCACCCTCGCCCGCACCGCCGCAGCTCCGAGCCCTCACCTGCACACTCCTATTGAAGATCTCACCTTCGACGAAGTCCGAAGCGTCGACCTCGGCGAAGGCCAGCTCGTCCCCACGTTCGAAGAAACCCTGGATGCAACGTCAGTGCTTCTCCAGGTCGAAATCAAAGCACCGAGCGCAGCACGTCCCCTCGCGGAGTTCCTCAAGAACCGCCCTGACAGCGACCTGCAGCGCTGCCTGTTCACCAGCTTCGACCCGCTGTCCCTATACGCCTTTGCCGACGAATGGGGCACCGCAGCAATGGGTAGAGGCCTCGGCTACCACACCCATGATGTGACCGGAAACTGGCATGACGGGGTCAAAATGCTCGACATTTCCATGGTCCTCATCCCGCTGGAACAGCTGACCCGACCGCTCGTTGACCAGCTCCACGACGAGGGATATCTGGTCGCCGGCTCTCTTCTCGAAAATCATGGAGACGCACGGCGCATCGTTGAGCTTGACGTTGACACAGCTGCTTCCAACGCGCCCGAGTACGCCCTTCGTCTGCTCCAAGCCAACGACGAATTCACCTCCCGCTACCCCGAATTCGCCACTACGACTGCACTCGTCTAATACGCTGCACCGATTAAGAGCCCCTGCTGATGACGAGTGATTTCGATCGCACCCTTATCATCGGCAGGGTCTTTGTCACCGAGACACGGCACCCCGACGGCCACAGTTCACGAGCTGCCAGCGGCGCAGCGCTCGAGACCGCACTGGGACTAGCTCGGCTAAGCGGGGCCGTCGAGCTGCTCACCAACATTGCGCCCGACCGAGACGGAATGCAGATCGTCTACACAGCGATCGGCAACGATGTCACTATCCGGCCCGTCTCGTTCACCGCCGAAAAAACACCGCGTCTCGTTGTCGATGAAGGTTGCATCAGTGACGTTAAGCACAGCGGATCACTGTGGGAGACTCCAACCCTTCGACAGCTCGCCTCGTCCGAGCACCTCCACATCGCCACGTTAAGTGCTCTGACAGGACCCGAATCACAACCGGTATGGGAGTTCGTCAAGCGCGCTCATCGGCTGGCGCACCGGGTCACTTTTGACGTCGGGCTCGATGATGACTCGGATTGCAGTAACGCGGAATTGGTTGATGCTTTCGAAGCCGCAGCTGCCCTGTCGTCGCTGTTGCATGTGCGCCGCGAGGTACTGAACACGCTGTATCCGGACCTCGACTTCTTTTCCGCGGTCGATCACGTGGTTAGCTGCGGTGCAAAGCTTGTCGTCGTCACCGATAGCTCAGCAGATCTTCTCGTCCAGGCGGGACGCAAACGGGTCCATGGACGCCGGTCGGCCGCTCTCATGCCCGATTCCCACACGCGCGGCCGCGCTATGGCATCAATGATCAGCTCGTCCAAATTCTTCGACGAAACTAAGCCGCGGAAGCGCGATCTTGCCGAGCTCAGGGACCAATTTTGGAATGCCCTTGGGATGCAGAACGCTGAGCGCATGCATGCTCAAGTCGCCCTCTCAACTTAAGTTGAGCGGCAATCGCGCGTCGCCTAGTCAAAAGGTCCGTGCCGTCCACACGGCAGTCTTCAACAAAGTGCGACTCATCGTGGTCCGACAGTTCGCCGCTGCTTTTGGCGACGTTCGACACTGCTCAGAAACGGTGTCAAAACCCCTGTTCATTTCAAAACCCTTTTCCGGACTTTGATTTAGAGCAGTTTCGTGGACAGCAGTTTTGACACGTTTGTGAATAGCCTTTGCTCGGTAACTTCGATGCCGTTCAGAAACGATCAATTCTGGACAGGCCGCCCATTTTGGAGGTTTGCGACAGTTTTGTAGCAAGTGTCTGCGCAGCGCCACCGACGTGGAGCGTGATTTCGGTTCGGTGAAATCTGTAAGGCTGTGCAGATGATCGCTCTCGTCTCAGCTCCAACCAACCTCGGACTTCGTCCGCCTCAAGGTGGGAGCGTTCCGGGCGCAGACAAGGCCCCGGAAGCGCTGAGAGAGGCGGGCCTGTTCCGTAGGTTCATGAAAGAGGGAGCCCGCGATGCGGGTGTCGTGCTCAGCGGCCGGTACGTAGACGATGACGACACCCGTGCCGTCGGGCATGTGCGGAACGAGAAGGCGATGATGAATCATGCACGACTCCTTGCTGCCCGTCTGACGAGCGTTCTTGACGCAGGCGACGTCCCGCTTGTCATCGGAGGCGATTGCAGCGTGCTCCTCGGGATCGGTGTGGCGTTGGCGAGTCGTGGCGGGACAGGTTTGGTGCATGTCGATGGTCACACGGATTTCAGGCACCCCGGCAACAGCGACGAATGTGCGAGCGTCGCCGGTGAAGACCTGGCGGCGGCTGTCGGTTTGCACTGGCCCACAATCGCGGACGTTGACGGGCTCGGGCCCTATTTTGACCGGCAGCGCGTGGTGCACATCGGCCACCGTGAGGACGATGAAGAAGCTGGCGAAGCGCGCGCCACCCTCGGCCTCGTGATTTCCGCCGCTCAGGCTATCGAAAACACGCCGGAGGAAATAAGAGAGGTCACGCGCGAGGTTGCCGGTTCGGGTTATTGGTTGCAAATCGACGTCGATGTGCTCGATGCAAGCATCATGCCGGCGGTTGACAGCCCCGACCCCGGCGGACTCAACTCCTCACAACTGAGCGCCTTGTTAACCCAGCTTGCTCCGGGCGCGATAGGTGCATCGGTGACCGTATTCGATCCCGACCTAGATCCCGACGGACGCTATGCCCTGCTGCTAGCTGATGTCCTCTTGAGCGGGCTCGGCGAGCTCGGAAGAGATATCTAGTGCAACCTGTACCCAGAAGACCGGCAGCGCACCTCGACGCATTGTCAACGGCCATTACCCGCTGAGAGTGCGGCTTACGGGCTGCTAAGACCGTTCGGCTCTTGTCTGTTTTCCACATCGTTCAGAAACGGTGTCAAAACCCCTGTTCATTTCAAAACCCTTTCCCGAATCTTGATTTCGGGCAGTTTCGTGGACAGCAGTTCTGACACGTTTGTGGACCGCTCGCTCTAGGGGAGCGTGTTGCAGCTCAGAAACGATCGTTTTCGACTGACGCTAGATGCTGGCTATCTCTGCCGCTAGCTTCGTTGTTCTTAAAAACTCTTGCGCGTCTGCGAGCACAGCAGTGAGAACGGATGCAAACCGTATCCTTGCGTGTGCGTCTTCCTCTGGCGCCGTCGTCACATAGTGGACCAGTGATTTGCAAACTTTGTCCAGCACGTCGACACCGTGGACAGAGTAGGGCGTGTACGTGGAAGTTATACGCCCTAGCAAGTCCACCACTGCGTGATCGTCGCCCTTCGCAACCGACGCCGCGATGTACAGCCGTTCGGTAACAGTCGTTAAGGCAGACAAAGAACGCTCCTGGCTGCGATTTCCTGGCAGCGACCTGTTGGTTCTCGCTGCGTCCACCCTCTCGCGTTCGGCGTTCGCGAGTTCACGGAACACTGGAACTAATTGTGGCCATTCGCGCCGGATGCGGTCGACGTACTCTGACTGGCGCTCCCGTTCTCGTTCATCGCGGGCGACATCGAGTTCTTGCTGTCGTGCTCGGCGCTCCTGAGCAGCAAGGTTCCGGGAGAATAGCCAGGCAAAAAATGCGCCCATGAGTGCACCCACCAATGTCGCAACCAACGTGAGCGACGTGTCTACCCAGGGATTGCGACTCAACGATTCGGAAAGCTCGTAAAGGGCACACCGAATGGTCTCTTCGGTGCAAGTGTTACTTGCATACAGGGCCTCGATCACGGGCTTACGCGGAAGGGTCCAGCAAGAGGATCCATCAGGTTGAAATTGCCTTTCCGTACGTCAGCGTCCGCCTTTACGAGACGGTTTTTCAGATCGCTTCGACTGTCCCAATCTCCATCGAGTTTGACCCAGTTGAAACCCGCGATGTCTGAAATTGGCCGCGTCTTCGAGCTCTGAAGAAATATCGTTCTCTCCCGAGCGAGAGCGAATGCCATACCCGCTTCCAAGAGGACATTCGGGCGTGCTTGACCGGTGGGTTTTCTGTCAGGGTCACCGTCAGTCGAAAACGCGTCTTTGATGCGTGCAAGGTCGTCAGGGGAGAAAATTACGATGACGGCGGCCGCGTTGTCGATGCCCGCTTTGACAATGTCATATGTGTGAGGCTGCGTACCCTCGGCGAGGTCGACCGCTGCTGACCAGGTCATCATTTCCAAATGCAAGAACTGCAGGTATTTGGCGAGCACGTCCACTGGTCGCGGATCACGACCATGCACGACAAATATCTTCTTGGGATCCCGCGTTACAGCCCGAGCTGTTGTCGCCGTCGGCGGGGAGAAAAAGTTGGTGATCGGCTCCGAGCGAGGAGGTACGGGAGTTTCGCTCTTTTGAGTCGCTGGCCCGCGCTTGACCGAATCAATGTCTAGGCCATCCGGCAGCACATACCCATTATCAGTGAGAGCTATTCCCCGGGGATTCAGCACCTTTGTTAGAAGGTTTTGGTACGAAGTGTTTTGTTCGGAAGTGACCGCGTATGGATTCTCCACAAAGAGATAATTCAGAAGCTCAAGGATTAGAGCGTCAGTGTCAGATCGTTTAAGAATCTCACTCACGATCTGGCTGGCACGTTCACCTTTGTTACCCGCGCTCTCGAAGTCGCCAAGGGACAACTCGAATGTGCTGAGCCCAGCGTGAGTTGTGTTGTCGGCTAGAGCCGACGCTATGTATCGCGTATCTATACGTTGAAATATTCTCGAGGGCACGTTGCTGATCTTAGGAGACCGCCAGGGATTCGAGCCTCCGGAGGAGTCCCGCGCAGAGCGCCATGTCGACCAGTTATCCACACCCCCGTCACGCTGGCGATATCTCGACCACAGTGAGTCGATGGACAGTGACGTACAGGACGGGATCTATTGGGGCGCTCTGTGTCGAGAGTGCGCGGGCGCTCTGCTGGCTGAGCTGTTGTTTGACAGCTCGCCCCATACATATGCCCTATCGTGCGAGATTCACAGCCTCGTTGGGCTCGTCGTCACAAATACATGAGTACTGTTTCTAAGCCACCGGCGCTAAGAGCTGAGGGCCGTTACCTCTCACCGGAGCAACCTCGTACACTTCTAGGCCGGCTGCGACGGGCAGCGCAGCCTGCACCGCCGCGTCGACCAGTTCTTGGGTGCCTTCCACCTTCGGATCCAGCCAGCGGTCCCACCAGGACTCGGGCAGCATTACCGGGTTGCGGTCGTGAATGTGCAGCAGCTCATCCACCGCGTCAGAGGTCAGAATCGTCGCCGTCAGCGTCCAGGCGTCGGGATCGTCCTCGGGTTTGCTGTGGTCTTTCCACCACGAGTACAGCCCGGCAAGCACCAGTTGTTCCCCGGCAGGATCGTGGATGAAGTGCGGCACCTTGGAGCCGTCATCAGACTTCTGCCACTCGTAATACCCGGTCGCCGGCACCAGCGCCCGATGGGCTTTCAGCGGACCTTTCCAGGTCGCTTTGGTTGCGATGCCCTCAGAACGGGCGTTGAACGTCGGAAATTTCAGTTTCAGCTCTTTGGACCACGACGGCACCAGCGACCAGCGAGCCGGCTCTAGCCGGCGGGTGACGTCGCTACCGCCCTTAGCGGATTCGATCACCACGGGGATGGTCTGGGTCGGGGCGACGTTGTAGGAGGGACGCCAGTCCCGGAAATCGCCGCCCTCGGCCACAAAATCAGTGACGAGCTGGTTGGTCTCTTTGTTCATCGCAAATCTGCCGCACATGAAATGAACCTAGCGGCAACGCTCTACGCTGAGGCAGCTAGTTACGCGTCGTTGGGGAGTGCTGTGAAGGTTTTTATTAGTTGGTCCGGGGTAGCTAGCCGCGAGGTGGCGCTGGCTTTGGCGGATTGGTTTCCCAGCGTTATTCAGAGCATCGAGCCGTTCGTATCTGCAACAGACATAAGTAAGGGAGCGAACTGGGCCGCAGTGCTCCAGCAAGAGCTGGCTGATTCAGATTTCGGGGTCGTGTGCCTAGCACCCGACAATTTGCAATCTCCGTGGCTCAACTATGAAGCCGGCGCGATCGCGAACTCTGTTGAATCCCTCGTGTGCCCTGTCCTTTTTCATGTGGAGAAAGAAGCTGTCAGGGCCCCCATGTCACAGTTGCAGCTGACTTCGCTAGATAAAGCCGATGTCCTCTTACTTATGCGCTCGATGAACAAAGCAACACCATCGCCACTCTCTGTGGCGTCGCTAGACAATGCCGTCACAATGTGGTGGCCAAAACTCGAAGAAACACTAGGCAAGATTGACAGCCCAGCAGGTGTCGGCCCGGCTGCCCCTGAGCTCGAGCCAGAGCAACCTCAAATCGAGGTAAGCGAGATGGTGAAGGAACTCCTGCAGATTGTGCGCGGATTGGAAGCCAACAGCCTATTTTCAAACACTGTCCTGCGCTCGATACGGAGCGAGCAGCCCGGATCAGGGTCAAGAACCCGTCCGGGGATAGCTTGGGACCCAGAAGAATTGAAACTATTCACCGCGCGAAAAGCAGACCAACCCAATGTGTACATCGCTATGTACGAATTGCTGGAAGCTTTTGGGTTTGCTGGGGAAAAGAGTTCCCACACAACACACGGATTTGATCTTTACACCACAACAGATCTGCCTGAAATACTTCCGCCTGCGCTCTCTGCCGAATTAAGTAAAAATTCAAACACGAATGGCTACAGGCTCCGGCTGCTGGGCCCCAACCGAACGTTTTCGTTCGGAAAAACCGGTTACGTTACGGAACTGCCGGCTGAACCGCACTAAACAACAATCGGCCTCCACTACCCGTCCTCAGTCGATTGCAACGACGTACAGCACCAGGTGATCGGCGGGAATGTTCTTACGTAGCTCCGCGATCGCTGCAGCACTGGTGGGCGCGGGGATTACGGCCGTGGTGCTCTCATAGGTGCCGCGCGGTCGGTGGGCTAGCTGCCAGTTCATCAACCCATTATGCGGCGCTTGTGGGCTCCACTGTGGCCGGCAGGAACGTGTCTCTGCGGGTCGGCCATACGTCATCGATCATGGCTAAACGGTCAGGAAAATACCGGTAAATGGTGCCAATAGAAACACCGGCCAGGGCGGCAACGTCTTTGGTGGTAATCCGGTCTCGACCAATCGCAGGATCACGCAATATCGCTGTGATTGCACTTCGGATTTTGTCGAGTGTTATCTGTGACCGGAGCTGCTTGGGCGGGTGGCGAAGCACCTCGTGAGCGTTGCCTGTGGGTGAAGGTCCGGTTGCCATGGTTTATCCCTTCTGGTACTTCTCGCGGATTGCCGCCTCAACGACGCCGCGGATGGTTGCCCCATGGTCGCCTGCAGCTACTGCGCCGTCGATGAGTTCTAGTACGTCGGGTGCGAGGCGTGTACTGAATGGCACCGTGACTTCGCGGCGTGGTCGACCGCGCTGCGCGACGGGCGCGGTTGTTGTGGCGCTCGGTGCTGCAGGGGCAGGCGCGGTTGCCTGCGGCTGCACGGCCGCTACTGGCGGCTGCCGATAATCGATGGGATCCACACGTTCGTCGGCGGCAGGCTGGGGCTTACGCCGGCGGTTGAGGTCTGGTCGTTCTTGCTTGTCGCTCATCGGATCACCTGGTTCACAATTGCCGTGTACGCGTCCAGAACAGGCGCGCCTTTTCTAAAGTTGCCGTACCACTCCCCCGTGATGCGAACCTCTTGGATGATCGCTCGTTCGGGGACGAGGGGCATGAGGAGCATTCCGGTCTCGCGTAGCTCTTCGATGCTCGCTACTGCGGGCCGCGACATGATTGTTTCGCGGACGCTGCCGCAGACGATTCCGGCCTCTGTGATCGTGACTGGTGCGCCGATGCGCTCCCGGCTGAGGCGGAATTGTTCGACGGTGCGCCGTGCGCCTGTCACGCCGTCCACTCCGTCGCTAGTGGCGGTGGAGGCATACACAACGGTGTCGGCGGCGTTCAGAGCGGACAGGGTGAGTGGTCCTCCCTGACGGTTGGGGCAGTCGATAACCACTAGGTCGGCAGAGACACCCACGAGAGAGGTTCGCAATCGCAGCTCGGCGTGGTCCGCTCGGTCTGCCTCACGGTTGGAGACGTTACGGGCGGAAGGAATCACGCGGAGGTTCTTTGACCAGGCTGATTGCACGGCCAGATCCTCACCCCATCCCTGCGGGTCGTCGTCGCCCAAAATCGCGCCGACGTGTAGGCCGTCTCCGGAGGGCTCCACATCGAGCCATTTGGTGGACGCTGCGCGCGGGTCAAGATCGACCAGAATTGTTCGCAAGCCCCGCTCGGCGGCAATCATCGCGATTGACACAGCAGTAGTCGTCTTGGAGACGCCGCCGGATTCGCTATAAACCATCACTGTTTGCATATTTTCCATCATTCCCGCATGCATTCCTTCTGTCAAGAAAGAATGCATTCTGTCTTGCATTCTTTCTTGCATGAATAAAGTGATACGTCCAATCTTCTTTCTTTCTTTCATGCATGAATGCATGACCCTCTATGGCAAAAACCGGCCACGGCGCACGGCGGTCTACACGAGGAAGTAGGGAGCCGATCCGCCGGGTTGATTCTGGCGCACAGAAAGGCGCAGCGTATCTGCGCTAGGACCGCTTCAACGGCTTCCTGGTCGATAGCGACGACACGCCGTGCGTACCACTACATGTAGTAAGCAAATTTGCGCTTCTTCGGTCCACGTAAAAGGGGACACAAAAATAACAATTGCTGGTCAGAGCGAATAAAATCGCGAACGAACCGTTGGAAACGTTGTGGTTGTTATCCACATCAACCACTACATGTAGTGGTGCTATACGGTTCGTGAGCTGTAAGGTCTGTACCAAGCACAAACGACCCCGCTGCTTGCAAATCGCGGACACGGAGGTCAACAGCAAACATGGGGTCGTGAGGGTTCTTGTCTAGGGAACTTCTTGATCCTAATCCCACAAGTCAGGCCACCGCTACCGATTAGTGAGACGCCAGGCGAGGCGGGATCGCTGGTGCTTAGAAAGTACACACCATGTTAATTGAGATCACCCACATCAAGTTCTCGGGTAGCGTCGCGCAGCACCAGTCGATCACTGACTACAAGTGGCGTTCAAGTACCGGCACCGGTGAAAGCACCAAGGCGGCGATGGTCGCGTGGGTCGACGACAAGACGAACACTGCGCACGTCGGTCAGGGCCGATTCCAGGTGAACGTCGGAGCCGTACACCCGTCCACCGGTGCTGCATACCTGCGGACTTACGCGGACGGGCAGTGGTCGAACAACTTGTTGTCCCTGCCAACCTTCGCGTAAGACGTGCCTTGCTGACCCCTGATCAGGAGGGGGTCAGCAACGGGGCGCCGAAAGGCCCGTGAGCCGTCGTGTTGGTTTGATCCGTTTGGGGAAATCACGGCGCATCTGAGATTGGATCGCCTCGACGGCCGTCCAATCGATCGCGGCCACGCGCTCGGCTTCTTTGCGCTCGGCTTCGGCGCGAGCTGCACGCTCGGCCGCGCGCTGCTCGGCATCCTGCGCCTGGCGCTGCCGGTTGGGGGTCACGCCGGCCGCGGTGGCAGATTTGATGAGCCAGGCGAGGTAGGCGGCAGGGTCGCGGTGGGTTTGTGGGTCGACCATTCGCACGCCGGTCTCGGTGCAATGCCGATTTAGAGCGTCCAGGAGGCCGTGAGCGGTCCAGTCGTGGCCCGAAAGATGTAGTCGAGTCAGGAAGTTACTCACAGTGCCGACGTGGCGGCCGGGGGAGAGCCAGGGGAGACGGGCGGCTAGCTCGCCGGCTAGGCGTTGATCCTCTAACGGGCGTGGTCTGCGGTCACTGCCGCGTTTTTGGGCCGTTTTTTGTCCATGCTGAGGGCGCGGAGCGGCCGACCGGCGCGCGTTAGCGCGCGTTGGTGAAGATTTAAGAACGAGAGTTAAAGATTCACCTTCCCGAGGGGAAGGTAGGTGGACATTCTCCACAGGGGAGGGGATTGGCAGGGTGAGAGCGCGGACGGATGCGGCACGGTATTGGCGGCCGCCGTGTACTTGGTGTGCAGCTGCGCGTTCGGTCTTGGTGAGGTAACGGCCGCCCTGGATGGTAACGGCGAAGCCCAGCAGTTCCATCAGCTCGCGGGAGCGTTGCACGGTGCGTTTACACATGCCCAGCTGCAGGGCTACGGTCTCGTGTGCGGTCGAGACTCCGCGGCCGGTGTCTATGTCGGCAGAGAGCCAATCAGCGCGCGCTACGCGTAGCAGTGTGTCCCTAGCGACCTTCACGCTGCGGCGGCACTCTTCCCCGTGAGGGGTTGCCAGAGCGTCCATGAGCGCATCGAACCAGGCAGCTCCGGAGGTCCACGCGACGACGTTTGCATAGGCACCATCGGCCGGCGTGAGCGACCAGGAAGCGGCCCGCTCGGGGTGACCAGAACGGGGGGAGTGAGCTGTCCTCACTTCTGAGGACACGCCAATAGTGCTTTTGGGCATGCGTACATGCGTTTGCACGCTTTTTAGGGTTATGATTTAGCCACCTCCTGGATTCGTCTCCGGTGGGTACGCCAAAGGGTCCGGCTGAATACCGGCCTTCTGGGGGAAATGCTCTAAACCTGAGTCAGTCGCCAAACTTCAGCAGGTTTTTGAGCCAATGCTTCAAGGCCCGTCGCAACTGCGGCGGGCCTTATGCGTTAAACGGAGTTGATGGGCAGCTCCTCGTTCGTCTGCTCGGGCCACCATGTAGGGATCCCGTTAGCGTCTAACGGGATCTGTTCAACGACGCGTTCAAAGAACACGGCGGACGAGACACCGCAGCGCTCAGCAAGGCTGTCGAACAGCTGCTTGGACGGACGCTCGACCTCGTAACCGATGTTCACGGGGTCAACCAGCGTGCCGCGCGGTCGTCGTCTGGGAGCCATGCCCATCACTTAACCCTGGGGTCATGGTTAAGTGCAACATTTGCGCGGTGTGTCGCGCATTGTTTATTTGAACAGTGCCACGTCTAGGTCGGCGGGCTATCCACGGTTAGACGATGAAGTAGGCGACGGTTGCGCCTAGGTCGTCTGCGATCAGTTGCTTGTTTGCCCAAAAAAGGGTGCGCTTCAATCGGCGGACAACATCATCCGGGGCGTCATCCTCGACGTAACCCCGAATCTTTAGATCGTGCAGCGCTGAGTAGACCGCGCTCTGCGACATCACATCAGAGCCGATTTTGTCGAATAGGTCGCCATAGGTGAGCGGCCCCTGCATGAGGACACGAAGAACGGTCACCCGCGTGGGGGCGGCGAAAGCTTCCAAAAAACGCGCCACCCGTTCGGGGGTGGGGAGGTCTGCCATGCCGTTCATTGTGGCCGAACCGCCCTCCTGGCGGGGTGCGCAATTGACTTGCGCAACTGATTTACACACCATTCGTAAAGAAAATGTAGATCAGATCGAACTAAATTTTAGTGAGTTCTTGTCGGCATTTAGGGGGACACTAACGAGCAGCGGTTATTTCCCTCCGAATATAAGATCGATAAGAATGAGGAATATTTCATTACCCTCAAATAGGTCACTCCTCGCGCGTTAGGATAGACAGATCGTTCTAATGGTTTTCCATCCTGTTAGAGCGTAAAACTATTTGAAGGGACTAGCACCTGTGAGTGATCCAAGTCGAGGAAACGATAGTGAAGTGTTCGGGGGAGCTGCCCGAGCAAGTCAGTACATCGAGGAAGAAACCATCAGCACTCCGCCGCGGGCAGTGCCCACGGAACCGGCCATGGTGGAGCTTCCAGCAGGGCTCGCAGCCGCGGGCCCGGAGCCTGTGCCCGAGGTCGTGCACGTCCCGCCGGTATCTGCGGCCCTCGCAGGGGACGAGTTAGGCACGGGCGCAGCTCGCGCCACACCTGATTCGGCATCGGTTCTGTTCGGGGGAGCGGCCGGCACGATTCCCGTGGAGGATCCCGCTAAAGCGACGATGGGTTTCCGCGGCACGCTAGCCCGGATGGGCTTCCCTGTGGGGCCTGGTCCCGAAGAAGTAGAGACGCGCCGGCGGGATGCTGCCCGCGCTGCAGCAGAAACAACCGTGCGCCAGGCCACCTGGACTCGGGCAGTGTCGATTCTGGTCAACAACCCGAAGGGCGGGACTGGTAAAACACCGACCTCGCTTCTTCTGGGCGGTGTGCTGGCCTCCATCCGGGGCGGGTCGACCGCGATCATGGAAGTCTCTGACGATCCCGGAGCCCTGGGCTACCGCGCCGAAGGCAACCCCTCGCTGGGCCTGGGCGAGCTGGTGCGCGACATTTCCCAGATCACCACTGCCGGGCGTCTCCACGGCTACACCGCCCCGCAAACCTCGTTTGCTGATGTGATCGGGTCCACCGGTCGACGCGAACGCCTCACCGGGGATGCTGTGGTTGCTGTCTCTGCAGTGATCGATGAGTTCTACGGAATCCGCGTTATGGACTCCGGGAACGTCACCACCTCGGCTGCGTTCCAAGCCGCAGTATCGGTCTCTGACGTGCTCGTTATCCCGGTGATGAACGCGGGGGACTCGGTACTCGAAGCGATCCAGCTGCTCGAAGAGTTGCGTGCAGCGGGCGGTCAGCCCAAGCGCCTGGCGGACAACGCCATTGCGGTTCGCCTCACGGACGGCCGTCCGGAAAACGCCGCGGTGAGTGCGGAGGTTGAGCGTTTGCTCTTCGACGCTGGTGTGGCCTCGCTGCACGAGATTCCCTATGACGCGCACATTGCCGAACGTCAGCAAATCACTCTGGCGAAACTCACCCCCGCGACCCGTGACGCCTTTGTGGCTGTCGCGGCCGCGGTCGTTACCTCTCTCAAATCCACGGTTTCCACCGCTCACTGAAAGGCACCACCATGCATGATCTGATCCTTTCCACCCTGTCGTCCCTCCCGTTGACCACGATCGATAACCCGCTGGACGGGATCGTTCCCGATTTCTCGTTTGGTGGCGAAGAATTCACTCAGCTCTGGCAGAAGCTCATTGCCGCGATCTGGGGTATCGCAATGCTCATCTCGATCGTGTTCCTGGCAATGGGCATCGTGAGCATGGCTAGCGCGTCGGGCGATTCCAACCCGAACCCCCAGGCTCACGCCCAGGGCCGCAAGAAGGCCCTGTGGGCCGGTATCTCGTTGGCCGCTCTCGCCTCTCTGGCTCTGATCGTCGGCGCGATCCTGACGTTCGCCAACTAACACCAACTCGGGGGAGACCCACCATGCGCATGCATACGAAATCCGGCCGCAGCCGCTGGCCTTACGTCATCGGTAGCGCGCTTGTCGTTGTCGCCGTTGCCGGCGGGCTCGTTTACACGTCCAATCAGCCCACACCCGAACCCACCCAATCCGCAGCACCAGCACCAACACCCACTGCGACTGCGCCTGCAGCTGGTGGGTCCGGTGCTAGCGACGGCGACGAGGGCGCGGCTCCTACTGGCTGCCTGGGCGGACCGGAGCGCAACGCCGCAATGGTGGTTGCCGCTCAGAGTGCAGCGCCTCACACCACATTTGGGGCAATCGAGGTTGCCGCGTCGTTCCACAAATTCATTTGGCAGTACCCCTATCAACCAATCGAGGACTACTCCGCTGTCGCGTCAGCGCTTATCCCCGCCACAGCAACGGCCGAGTGGAAGGATCTTGCAGCTTCGACGCAAGCGGCCGGTGACAATCCCTCTCAGGGCGTTGTGGCGGCTGGAACACCCTTCTACACCTCGACGGCTAACGGGCTCTGGCGCGTCACCGAAGATTCGACGGCCGATCGAGTGACGGTGGAACTCGCTGTGCTCTACGTGATTGACGGTGCCTTAAGCCCGACAGATATAGCGGGCATAGGCCTGGTGATGGTCTGGCAGAACGATGCGTGGTACGTAGAAAGCGGCGTAAAAGTAGACGAAGAAAAGCTGGCTACGGGCGGAACTCGCTTTACCGGAGGCTGCTAATGCTTAGCAATGCGGTCGCCATGCAGACCGCTGCAGAGCCTGACTGCCCGAATGTTCTTGCCTGTGGTGCAGGACAGATCGGCGAGGGTTTCGATAACGCCCTAGACGCTGTTGGTGGCTTCTTCGGTGGCGTCGGTGACGCGGTTGGCGGTGCGGTGGATAGCGCCGCCGGGTTTGTCGATTTCTGGGGCGATCCTGCAGGCAACTCGTTCGATATGTTGCAGGCCGGCGCTAAGGGACTCTCAGACACAGTGCTGCCGGCGATCACGAGCGCAACGCTTCCGGACATGACGGCTGAGTGGTTTATCAACTCGTACCGAATCTCGTTCGGAATCGCCATTTTCGTGTTCATCATCGTTCTCATTCCCCAGTTCGTTCGCACCGCCCGCGGCCAGCAATCCGGCCGCGACCTGGGCGAATCGCTGGGCCTCTACGCGCCCATGTTCATCATCGGTGCGGCCTTCGGGCCCGCAATCGGAGCGGTGCTGGTCAAGTTCTTCGGCGCACTGTCGGACTCGATCATTTCGTGGGGCGTGAACACGTCATCGGCCACGATCGTAGAGAAGTTCTCCGCGATGTTGGACGACGGCGACAAAGGCGCGGGACTGGCCGGGGGAGCGATCATCGGAATAATTCTGATGCTCCTGATGATCTTGGGGCTCTTGATTGTGGTTCTGATTTTGATTGTGCAGCTCATCACGTTGTACTTCTCCGGGATCCTTTTCCCGCTGGGTTTGGTGTGGATTGTCGACCCGACAAAACGCGCCTTCGGCCTCAAGATCGGCTACCTGTGGCTGGGCATCCTGGCCTCTCACCCGTTGCTGTTCTTCATGCTCGCTATCGCCTACCAAATGGTGGCCAGCAGCATCGACGTCTTTGGTGAAGTACCGACCCTGCAGCGAACAATCACCCTGGTTGTCTCGATCCTCGCGCTACTCATTGCCGGCCTCTCGCCAGTGCTGTTGACGAAGTTCGCCCCAGTCATCCCCACGGGCGGTTCAGGAGCCGCCCCCAGTGGTGGCGGCACGATCGGTTCGAAGTCGTTGCAGCAGGCCGATGCCAAGCAGAGCGATTCTGGTTCGCCGTCCTCGTCGGGCAACGATTCCTCGTCCAGCTCGTCGCCGTCTAGCTCGTCGCCGTCTACCTCGAGTAGTTCCACCTCGAGTAATTCCGTATCCACTGGTGGCACTTCTAGCTCGAGCACGGGCGGCGGGGAAGAAGAAGCAAGTTCTTCTATCACCACGGCCACCAAGGGCGGCGCTGCAGCCGGTGGTGAAACCGTCGGTGCGACAACAACCGGAGCGGGCGCGGCAACTGCAGGCGCGAGTACCGCTGGCGGTGCTGCAGCGGCAGAAGGCGGCTTGGCGGCCGCGGGTGCGGCAGAGTCCGCAACCGGCGTTGGTGCCGTCGTGGGAGTCCCCACGATGATCGCCGCCGGGGCGATCGCCGCAGCGGACGCGACGAAGAAAATGACGGACTCGGTGGGTGAGGCCGCAGCGTCTCCGGTCGATGACTTAGAGCAGCACTACGGAAAGGACTCGACCTCATGAGCAATCAGGAAACCGCGATCCGTTATCTCGGTGGCGAGTCCGGACACCGCTCCTTCTTCGGTGGCACGTCCTCGAAAGGCCGCACCACGGGGCTGGCAATTTTCGTCGTCGGTGGTGTCGTCGGAATGGCGTTCACCGGCGAGCTGTGGGTACTCCTGATCGCGGCCGTCGGCGCCGGGGTTACCATGCTCGTTACCGCTCGCACGCACCGCGGAACGATCGTGCAGCGCCGCGCGAAGCGCTCTCGCTGGCGCTCACGTCAGCGCCTCGGCACCGACGTGTACACGCCCTATGACGATGAAGAATGGGGACGCCTGCAGGAGATTGTGGCGACCGGGACGAAGAAGGACAAAGCGGCTGCGGCGCAGCTGCTGACCCAGATGCGGGCAAACCCTGATGGGGCCGACGGAATGGGCTGGCTGCAGTACGCCTCCAATGTTCCCGGCATCGCCTGGCACGCCCCCGTAGGGCAGCAACCGTACCTGTCGGTAGCGTTCAGCGTCTCCGGGCAGCTACGGGGCATGGAGACCGCACAGGCCTTGGTTAGGGCTTCTGCCGGCTGGGGTCGATTCCTTGCCCGCCGGGCAGCTCCGTCGTCGTTGATTAGCGACATTCAGCCGATGACGCGGGTTCTGCCGCCGGACTCGGCACGGCAACAACTCTGGGTCACTGACCGGCTCGAAACCGAAGACCCTAACCAGCCCTGGACGGACGCGCAGCGGGAGTCGTTTGATGCGCAAACACGCTCCTATGACCAGGTGATTCGCCGTGCCAGCGCGGACGCGATGGTGCAGCGCCATTACGTTGTGGTGTCCTGGCCGCTCAACCAGCAGTTCACGGATGCGGCCGCGAAGTTCGGTAAGGGCCGGGACGCCTGGCGGGCGCTCATGGCGGACCAGATCACCGCCACTGTGCGGGGGCTGACTGATGCCCGCGAAGGCGATGTAACACCGCTGACGGCGAAGCAGACGGCCGCGCTGATCCTTCACCAGCAAAACCCGCACATGCCGATCGACCTGACACGGAACGTTAACGCTTCACAGCTCGGGTTGCCCTCCCACGATGAGTTCTCCGCTCACATTGTGGAGAGCATCGATCCGACATTTGCCCGCCCGGGGGAGCCGGTCGACAATGCGCCGGCCGTGACCTGGTGGCACCGCACCGCGGCGATCCACGGTGAACACCTGGCTGTCGCCGGCCGCTCGCCGCTGTGGTGCCTGGATTTGCTTATTGGTCGTGAGTTGACGTTTGTGCGCACGGTCGCGTTCCACCTGCATTTGGTCCCGGCGGGGCAGGCGAAAGCCGCCGCTCGCGCCGATGTGGTGCGGGATATGGCCGGTGTGGTTGCTGACCAGCAGAAGGGCCGCCTGGTGTCGGACGATTCGACCACCCGCATGTCTGCCGCGCAGCGGCGGGCCGCGGATTTGGCCGCCGGCAGTCACCACCACGGCGTCTCGTGGGTGGGATACATCACCATTTCCGCGATGAGTCGTGACGGGCTGGCGCAAGCCTCCCGGCAGCTGGAAGAAGCGTGCTCCACCGGTTTGGGGATCGATTACCTGGATTGGCAGGACAGTTTTCAGTCCGCCGCCTCCGGGGCTACCTGGCCGATCGGTCGGGGATTGCGGGCAAGCGCCCCGTCCCTGGCAACCAGGTTCATTGGCCGTCTGGCCGGCCGTAGCGAGAAGGAAGCAATCTCCTAATGAAAACCCGAACCACGCCCAAGACCAAAACGAACAAGAACACGCACAGCGCGGCCGCCGTGCCGGCACCCGAAGCCGCCGCGGATGCCGCGGTGGAATCGGTCGAGGTTCCGCGCCGGCAGCCGCGCCTGGCGTCGATCCCGTTCCTGAAAATCTTTGTCCCCCCGGAATCCCTCGCCCCCGCATTGACGGGGGATGAGAACGGCGCTGCAGCGCCTATGGGTAAGCCGTTGGATGTGAGCCCGTTCCAGCTCCCCGGTTCTCCTTTGCGCACCTCTCCGTCGGCGGCAGCTCGCGGCTGGTACGCCCCGATGTTGGACGGGGCCCCGACCACGACGCGGCAAGCGGAGATTTTGAACACGGGAATTATCGGTGCGCCCACGGGCATTGAGGGGGTCGTCAACGGCACGGACAATCTGTCGTCGACGATGATTTCCCACGATGCGCCCACGGCGTACAACATGACCCCGCGGCGGATCACGAGCCCGAACGTGTTGGTGCTCGGCACCGTCGGTTCGGGGAAGTCGTCGTTTACGAAAACGGTGTTGGTGATGCGTCCGCTGCTGCTGCGTAATCACCGTGCGGTGGTGTTCGACAAGAAGGACCAGGGCGGCGAAGGCGAGTACTCCGCTGTTGCCCGCCGGCTGGGAGCGGAGCCGCTGCGGTTCGACCCGGACGGCTCCGGAACACGCCTGAATCTGATGGACCCGTTTATTGCCCAGGGCACAGGCCTGCAGGGTCAAATGCTCCTGATCAACGCCGTGGCGCGCATCGCTCGCAATGACCTGCCGGCGTCGGAGTGGGAAGAAAAAGCCACCCGCCACGCTCTGCACAACCTGTTTACCGAAATGGAAGCTAACGGCCACAAGCGAGCGGCAACCACCGTCGATTTGATGCCGCATTTGGGCGATGTCCCGATGGATGAGAACCTCTCCGACAGTGCCAAAGAGCGATTCCACCAGGCCGGGTTGTCGATCCGGTTCGGTTTGGAAAACCTGCTCGATACTTACGCTGGCGTCTTCGACGGTGAAACCAGTAAGAACGTCGATCTGACCCACAAGCTGACCTCCTTTGACGTGTCGCAGCTGCCGGATGATGGGCCCGCGGTGCCCACCGTTATGGCGATCGGCAACATGTGGCTGATGGGACGCCTGCGCTCGGAGCGCGGCTACATCACGAACGTTGTGTACGAAGAGGGTTGGCACATGATCGGCGGCCCGTCGGCTCGCCTGGTGAAGGCCAATCAGAAGCTGTCGCGCTCTCTCGGTATCTCCAACGTGTTCGTGATGCACAAGGGCACCGACATTCCGGAGGACAGCCCCGGCTACACCGTCGTGCAGGAGGCCCAGACCGTTTACGCGTTCCGCCAGGACCGCGACGAGGATGCCCGCTGGGTGACTCAGACCTTCAACTTTGCCCCGGATACGGCGGAAACGTTGATGAATCTGAATCCCGGTAACTGCGTGTTCAAGTACGGCTCGAACCCGGAAACGCACATGCGGCACATTCGCTCGGATTGGGAAATCGAAGTGACCAACACCGACGAAGCAATGGCCGCTGGCGCGGCTACCGCCTAACCGTGCGAGGCAGTCACACAACAACAACGACGGGGGAGTGATCGCGGTGAAGAAGCTTGCTATCGCCGCGGTGCTGGTGGTGCTCGTTGTGGTCAGCATGGGCTTGGTATTTATTACCGGCGGAGGCGAACGCCCCACCGCGTGTGTGCCCTCGACCATCACTACGGCCTCGGTTGCGGAGATTCCCGCTGTTGCCGGGTACTCCGGAGACCAACTCATGAACGCTGCAGCGATCATGAACGCCGGAACCGCGGCCGGGGTCAACATCACAGGTCAGACCATCGCCGTGATGACGGCAATGGGCGAATCCGGATTGCGGAACCTCAACTACGGGGATGCCGTCGGCCCCGATTCCCGCGGCCTGTTCCAACAACGCACCAGCTGGGGAACACTCGCGCAGCGGCTGAACCCGTCAGAGTCTGCCGGCTTCTTCTACGCACGCCTGGTGAAGGTTCCCGACTGGGAAACCAAAACCCCCACCGCGGCCGCTCACGCCGTACAGATCAACGCCGACCCGAACCACTACACGCCGTACTACGAGCCCGCACAGACCGTTGTCGCAGCCCTCAGCGGCGGCACTACTGCGTGCTCAACAACCGTTGTGGCCGGCAACGCCCAAGAACTCGCACAGGCCCTGGTGGTGAAAATCGACGCCGGCAATATCACCGGTATTGCACCCGACCATCTGCGCGAAATCCGGTGGATTGCGGCCGGCGAAGCTCACGACAACTGCGGAATAAACCTAGCTATTTTGCAGGTCATCACCATCGCCGCTGACACCTTCGGCAGCATCGGCATCTCCGACATCAACCGGCTCTGCACCGGCCAATACCTGGGCAACCCGAACTCGTCCCACTGGGCCAACGGCGGCGGCCACGCGGTCGACTTCTACTCGTTCGACCGCACACCCACCACCGGGGCGGACGCGAACGCGATCACACTGCTGAACATCCTGGGGCCGATGATGCCCGACGGCTCCGCCGCCGGCCAGATCCAGTGCCGCGTGAAAGCGGGATCAACGGTGCAGCTGGCGACCATGACCCAATTCGAGGACGGCTGCCACCACCTCCATCTACAGGTGCCCCCGGACAATACCGAACCACTGAAAGCAGCACAGCAATGACTTTTTTCCCATTCACTATCGATGCTGAGCGGCCGCCCCTGGAAGCGTTTGCCACCCTCGGACACGTCGCTGTCGCCGTCGCGGTGGCCGCGTTTGCCGTGGCGATCGCCGCGACACTGTTACTTACGGTCGGGCAACCCGGTGGACGGTTCTCACACATTCGTCAGCGGTCCGCCGGCACCCTCTTTATCGCCGCGGCGATCGGCATTGTGGGCAGTCTGTTGGCGGTGGCTCTGCTTGTCTGAGACACGCTCGATAGCGAACCTGGCAGACGAACACTGGACGATCACCAACCCCGCCCACAACGTGGTCACTGAGGGGTTGTGGCTGGACGCTGTTCTCCGTGAGCACACGCACCAGCTCGCCCAGCTCACCGCCGATGAGGTGCATGTGGTCTACCAGCTGAACGGGGCGGACATCGACGGCGATGTACAGGAAGTCCGCTCTGTTCTGGCGTGCCTGCAGGAGGCATACCGGGCCGCAAAAACTCAGGAATCCACCACCAGGCCGGAACGCTACGCGCTGCTGCAGCGCCTGGCTGACAACCGTGTGATGCCGTCAGAAATGACCGTAATGCTCGGCGTTGATCTGACGATTGCTGAACGGTTCGCCGGCAACGACCACGAAGCGCGCATTGCTCGCTCTCTCTTGCACCAAATTCGCACCGCCTAACGAAAGGGGTCACTCGTGAACGACACGAAGGCCAAGTGGCTAACTGCACTGCTGATAGCTCTGCTGGTGGGCGGCGTGTATCTCGCTGTCCATGCTGGCGCGGCAATCACGCCCACCGGGCACACCTACTCCTGGAACATATTCGCCCTGGCGGGCGATTTGCTGCTGCGCGGCGCACCCTGGCCGCCTGCCGCGACCTGGACAACCATTGCCGCCCTCGTGGTGGCGTTCGCGCTATTCGTAGGCCTGATGGCCTGGCTGGCGCGGCGGGCGGCGAACAAGCGCGGCACGGCCGCGATTCGCCACATGGCAACCCGCAAACAATCCGCGGTACTGCGGGAAAAAGCGCGCACGAAGGAATCCGCGCAGCTGCACCCGAACGCGACCAACCTGCCGGCAGGCCAAAGCGTCGGCCGCCTGGTCGGCACCAAGAAGTGGGTACTGCAGGGCTGGCGCGAGCTGGGCGTGTACGTGTTCGGCCCCGGCCGCGGTAAAACCTCGGGCATCGTCATTCGCCACATGGTGGAAGCCCCGGGCGCGGCCATTATGACCTCCAACAAAGTTGACGGAGTGCGTGAGGCGTTGGCTGGTCGACGCGACCGCGGCCGCGCGTTCATCTTCGATCCGAACCGAATCTACCGGCGAGAAGTCACCCCCGATTTCGTGTTTAACCCGCTCGATTACATCGAGACGGCGGCGGATGCGAAAGAGCTGGCGGCGATCTTCGAAGCCTCCACCCGGAAGTCCTCGGATAAGGGCGGGGACGCCCAGTTCGACACGTCGGGGCGAGACCTACTGGCGTATTTCTTCCTCGCCGCGAAGCTGGAAAATCAGCCGCTGTCCATGGTCTACACCTGGATCGCGCGCGGGTTGGGAAAAGACGTGCAGGCGATCCTGGAAGAGCACGGCAAGCAGGGCCCGGCGGATGCCATTGCCGGGGTGATGCTGTCCCCGGATAAAACCCGGGGCAGCGTTTTCGCTACCGCTCAGCGCATGGCGTCCGCTCTGGCGGACGATGACCTGTTGTTGTGGACCTCGGCCGAAGGCGTCCGCAAATTCCAGCCGGCGCAATTCATCACCAGCACGGACACGCTGGTACTGCTGTCGAAAGACGGTGAGGGCTCAGGAGGGGCACTTCTGACCGCACTGGTGCGGGCGATTTGCAAGACGGCGCAGCGCGCCGCAGAAGCTAACGGCGGCCGCCTCACTGTGCCGTTGGTGATGGAGCTGGACGAGTGCGCGAACATCGTCAAGTGGCCGGAGCTGCCCTCGGTGTATTCGTACTACGGCTCCCTCGGGATCATCCTCAACACCTATTTCCAGTCCCGCGCCCAGGGCATTGACGCATTCGGCCGTGACGGCTGGGGCACCCTGTGGGATGCGGCCTCGAACCGGGTATTTGGTGGCGGTGTCCTCGATGACGAATTCCTAAAAACCATTGCCAACCTGATCGGTGAACACGACGAAATCACCTACGGCAGCTCCACCGGCCGCGACGGGCAAATGTCGACGTCGACCAACACCCGGAGGGTCAACACCATGGACGTCGCCACGCTGGCGGCTTTACCTGAGTGGCGGGCGATCGTTTTTAACTCCAAGTCCCGCCCGGTGATGGTCCAAACCGTTCCGTGGTTCACCGACACGGCATTGAAAGCGCGGATCACTGCTGGCATTGCAACAGCCGCGGTGGCCCCCACGCCGGAGAAGCTGATAACCCATGACTGACGGCGACGTGACCGACCTGACACAGGAGCAAATCGACGCTCTCACGGACGAGGAACGAGACGCACTAAACGACGGCGACGGTTACGACGAGGAAGAGACGATTGATAGCCGTGCTGAGTTTTTGGATTGGTTTGCCGAACACTTCGCAACGATCGAGGTAACCGATAATCGCGAGTCTCCGCCGTGGTGCCCTGAGTGGTGGCTACACCCGGAAGTGAACGCCCGACTATGGGCGTTGTTCCTGGCACACCAGGAAGTCGTCACGAGTGAATCGCTCGGAGCGCTGTCGGACTGGTGGCTGCGCCACTGGGACGCCCACCGCGCCGTGCTCTTCAACGGTCAGACCGGACCATTCAAAGACTGCACCGTGAGCAAAGGGCATCTGTCTGCGCGGACACGAAACACGAACATCGCCGCCGTTACTGCAGCTCTTCCCCCGGACGAATGGCAGCCGCCGATAGGGCCATAACCAACGACGCACCCACCGGGTGTTGCGACACAGAGAAGGGCACCCGCGCTGCGGGTGCCCTTCTCTGTGTCTGTGTGGCTATCGCTCGATGCCCTGGTCACGGGTCGGGGTCGGCTCTGTACCGCTCTGGCGGTCGGTGCGGTCGGAGTCTTTCTGCACCTTCACGTTGACGCCCTGGCGGCGCAGCTGCTCGACACGTTCTGCAGCGCGTCTTTGCTGCTGTTCCTTCATCCTCTGAGCCGTGGTTTTTACGGGTGACTCTTTGTCACGGGTGGGCGCAGTGGTGGGCACGGTGCCGCGCTGCTGCTCGGTCTGCGGGGTTTTGACCGCGGTCGTGGCCGTTTGTGTCGTGGCAGCCTGTCGTGCGCGGAGAGCGGCGGCTGTGGCTTCTGCAGCTCCTCGTGCTCGGGTGTCTTCGGTCGCGGGTGGCTGTGAGCTCAACGCCTGGGCCTTGTGCATCGCGGTCACTCGGGCGGCGAGCTCGGCGCCCACGGGACGTTCCCGGTACTCGGACGGCACGGCGGTTTCCTCGGTTGTCTCGATGCGGTATTGGGTGCGGAACACATCGACTTCGGCGGCAAGCTGCGTCCATTGCTGCCGCCGGTCGGTGTCCGCCGGAACATCGCCCAGCTGCTGGGCCCAGTCGGGTTGCTCGGCCGCGATCGCAGCTCCCCGTTCGTCTAGGCGCACCTGCAGGTAGTCGTAGCGCTCGGTGAGGTGTTCGCGCCACTCGGGCTCGGTGTGGGGAGAGTCGATCGCGCGGCGATCGGCAATCCACGCCGGCACCGGCTGTGTGGTCTTGTCCTGGCCGACGGGGAATTGTGCGGTGTACCTGGTGGTGTTGTCCACGATCCGGGAGGCGAGTACAGCGGGGCGGTCTTGGGCGCCTTCCATATCGCGTTCGGTCCACGCCTGGTGCAGCACGTCGGCCGGGTTCATGCCGGCGGTCTCCGAACGGCGAAGCGCCGCTTCCACGGCACCCCAGCTGTCGTGGGCCCGCAAGCTCGCCGCAGTCTCGCCGCCCAAGGACTGTTCTGCGATCTTCTGAAAGCGCAGCTCGTCGGCGCGCTCGTGCACATCGCCGTACTGGTCGATGAGCGTTGCCAGGTCATCCACCCGGGCCTGCTCGGCGCGGATGGTTTCGGTCGCGGACAACATGCCGTCGGCGTTGCCGGCTATCTGGTCGAGGACATCGCTGACCGGCTGCGCGTCGGCGGTCTCGACATAGAGACGGTTTTCCATCTTGCCTCGGGTGAGGCCGACGTAGGCCAGCTCGCGGGTGGTACTGCTGTCGGCCAGCACATGGGCGGTGTCGGCAGTCATGCCCTGGGCGCGGTGAATAGTCGACGCGTAACCCAACTCCACCGCATTGATGACGTACTCCTTAGGCAGGGTGATCTTTCCCCCAGAGCCCTGATGCACGACGGACAATGTTCCGTCGCGGTGGGTTTTCTCCACCGTCCACAAGTCACCATTTTTCACAATGTCGCGGCCGCTGCTCACCTTGAGTTTGGAATTATTTACTCGAGTAACAACCGTGTCCCCGACGTGGGCCGCGAGACCGTCACGCAGCTGCGCCGATTCCTTGCCCGTAACAATTCCCTGGCTCATGCGGAACGCCTGGGCGCGAGCGTTCAGCTCGGCAACGGTCGTGTTCTGCTGGGCGAGCATCACCGAGTGCAGCCCGTTGGTGGTGTCGGCCTGCCAGGCAGAGAACACCTCTCCGGTCATCCGGTCGACGCTGCCGCCGGCTACACGTTCGTTCTTCACGTACCAGGCGAACGGATCTCCGACCGTGGCGGGATCTCGCAGAAGCTTCGTCGCTTCGGCTTCGTCCTTGTTGGCGAACCGGTGCAGCTGGTCGAGTTTCACGGAGCCGATTTCGTTCTCCAACAAGCGCAGCGCCCCGCCGGCCTCCACCGCGGACAGTTGTCGATCATCACCGATGAGGCGCACATGTGCGCCGTGCAATTCCGCGATGCGTGTCACCTTCGCCAGGTTCGTGGTGCCGGCCATTCCGGCCTCGTCCACCACAATCACATCGCCCGGGTTGATGTCCACGCCCTCGATACGGCCCTGAGCACCAAGCAAATCAGCCAGGCTCCCTTTCCCAAAAGTGAGGGAGTGAATCGTGGTGGCGTCGATGCCGATTGCCTCGCGCATCACCGCGGCCGCGGTGGCGGACGGGGCAAGGCCGATCATCTTTCCGCCGCCGGCTTCCACCGCACGCGCGGCAACCCGCAGCGCCGTTGTCTTACCCGTGCCTGCGGGACCGGTGCCGACCACCAGGCGGTTACTGCTGGTGGCAAACTCCCGGGCCAGAACCAGCTGGGAAGAATCCAGGTGCTGACCTTCAACGGCGGCAATCCGGTCGAATATCTCACGGCTGACCGGCTGCACCGTGCGGGTGCGCCCCGCGGCAAGCAACGTGTCCTCGGCGGTGAGGATGCTCTGCGAGGTCAACAGCTGGCGGCCCTTGTGTTCGTAGATGCTGCTGCCGTCCCGACGGGTCAACGGCTGGAATGTGCCGTGCGGTGCGGGAGGGGTGACGGTGATCGAGTTCGTCTCTAGAGCGTGCTTGGTGATCTGCTCAACGGTGCCGTCGACCACGTTGCCGCGGATGCGCTGCGCCTGCACGAAACGGCGCGTTTCGGCCTCGATAGTGTGCGGTCCCCACACCGCGTGATGCTCGGAAACGGTCTCAACCACGGCGGCTGCAGCCTGGTCAAGGGTGAACCGTTCCGCGGGTGTCATTGGGGCTTCGTCGGTGCGAGCGTGGCTCTGTGCGGTGCGGAGAAGCCCGCTCACGGTGCGCTCTCCCGCGGTCGCGCTGGCCTGGGCATGCCAGCCCTTGCGTAGCTCAGAAAGGGCGCGGGCGTGGAGCTTCTGCGGGCGGGTATCCAACGTGGCTTGCTGAGCCAGGGCGATGCGGGCTCTGGCGTCGGGCGCGCGTCCGTGGGTGGCGCGGTAGTCCTTTTCGAGCTTCGCTACGGCCTTCTTGATCCCGGCGGAGCGGGTCGAGAATCCGGCGGTGAGGCGGGTATCAATGCCGGCGATTTCCACCACGGGACGTTTGCCGGGGGTCACTTCGCGCAGCTCGGTAGCGAGCCCTAGGCGGTCGGTGACGCGATCCATTACCCGCTGGTTGTAGTACTCGGATGCAGCGACCCCTTGGCGGTGCAGCAGCTTCGAATCGATCGTGCGCCACTTCCCATCGACGCCCTTAACATTGTTGGCAACCACTACGTGATCGTGTAGCTGGGGGTCTCCCGTGCGGGAATCATAGTGGCGGAACCGGGTAGCAATCAGGCCGCCCTCTACGTCGATCTGGGCGACTCCGTTGGTGCCGGCGCGGGTCGCGATCGCTTCGCGCTCTAGGTAGCCGATCGTGTCAGCAATTGCCGCTTCGTGCTCTTCCTCGATCGCTTTACGCGTCTCGTTGTCGCCCAGTCCCCAGAGCGTCGAGACGCTTTTAGCGGGGGCAAATACTAGGTCGAATCCGGCGACGGCCTGTTGTGTGGGGCGGGTCGCCGCGGTGATGTAGCGGCCCAGTTCTTCCTTGTCTGCAGGCTGCCGGCCCTTAGCTACACGGAAGGCTTGTGCTCCCTCGCGGACGCGGATAACGCGGCGCTCATCGGCGTTAGGTTCGCGGTGGTTGATGCGGGTGAAGTCCTCGTACCCGGTGATGATCTTCTCCCGGAGTCCTGTGGTGCCTTGGTTGTAGGCGTAGTACCCACGTCCCAACTTGGCAGAAGCTACGGCCTCGTCGGCCGTCTTGCCTTCGGACTGAGCTGCAGCAATGATCGCTTCGGCGTCGGGGTGGAGACCTTCACCAAAAAGGGCTTTCATCTGTGCTTCGGAAACTGCCCCTGTAACGCCCAGAGCAGCTAGCCCAGAGCCGACCCAGACGCCGGGCGGGTTGCCGTCGGCGGTGTAGTAATCGCCCAGCTCCTGGCCGGCCTCGCGCTTCACGTCGCCGGTTGCGGTCTCGCTCGTGTAGTAGGCATACCCGTCTCCCGCAGAGAGGATATGCACGGTCATCACGCGACGATCTTACCTCGTTCATTACTAATGCCAGAGGTGTGACAGTTTGATTGACGAAGAATGAGGATTGAGAGTGGCCAGGATCGTAGAGACTGCGGCTGTGCTGTGAGACCGAAAGAGTGAACGGAGCCGACGAAGAATGAGGAAAGCGGAGTGAGCGCGGTCGATCAGCGACAGTCGAGCCAGTCTGAATCTGTACAGGGCTTTGGCTCCGTTTCTCGCTTTGTTCTGGGGTGCCCCTCCCCCGCTACTCTGCTTCCATCTCGTGCCGATGCGCGTGCATAATGGTGACGATGTATTGAGGGGAATTCACCATGACCGAACCACGTAAATCCACAAAGCAGACCGCAGCGCGTCAGCGCGCGCGGGAGAAAGCTGCACAGTTTCGCGAGACACAAGACAAGCTCGAACAGCTCGCCGTGGATTACTTTGTTGCCACTGACTCCATCGAGGACATAGACGCCGCGGTCGAAAAAGAGATAGCCGCAGCACGGGAGCGTGGCAAGAAGCAGAGCGCAGACGCAACCGCGAAAGCGGCGGCGGTCATCGCCGCGATGCTCGACCTGGGCACGCCCCGAAGTGAAATCGCCGGGCGTCTGGGCATTGCCACACGCGACGTTAAGAAAGCTGCGCCGGCAACCGTTGTAAGCTCTGAGCCAGCAGCGCCGGCCGACGAGAGTTCGCCCGCCAACTTCTAGTAGCCGTTAGGTTCTGGGGTTCGGAACTAGAACAGCCTCGGGTGGGTTTCTTCCACCCCGGCGAGGGCGGCACTCATCCGCTCCACGTCCCATCCGTGCGTGAGAATCACGTCACGAAGATCACGGGAACGCTGGGCACGCTCGGCTCTGGCGAGACCATTGAACCGCCATGCTGACCACCGGTTAGCGTGGCGGTTCTTTTGCGTTCGGTCCAACATGTTTTCTCGGTGGGTGCCCTCCACCAGGTGCGACTCTGCCGCATCCGCAACGGCGTGGACACAGATAGGAACGTCGCACGAATGCAGCAGCAGAACGGACGGGGACAGCTCCACCCCGGTAGCGAGCTGGTGCGCGTAGCGCTGCGGCCGCAGTACCTTCTGGCCGGTGTCGGTGTGAGTCCAGAATCGGCCGTAACCATCATCAGCAATTGCGCCGGTCCATATCCAACAGTCATCGACGGCGGGGCCTTTGACAACGTAGGACCAGAAACGATCGGGCTCCGCGGCTCTCACTTCTCTCCCCTTCGCGAGCTGGTGTTACACGGTCTCTTTTACATCATCGAACCAGCGAACGACGCCGTTAGCGCTGTGCGCTTTACCAACCAGGTCGGCGGTCTTGGTAGCGGAATCCGCTGCCATGTTGAGTAGGGCGGTTGCCTGCCCGTAGGTGCCGGCCGCGGGAAGCCCGGGGATGCCGTGGCCGTCCTCACCGTTGTAGTGCGTGCCGTCTACCGCCGCCCCGTGCCAGGCTGCCAACTGCGAGTAAACCTGAGCTAGTGACTCCTGTGCCGAGCGGAGCGAGGCCAGCAACTCGTAGGAATCTGAGGGATGCGGAACCGTGCGCGTCGAGTGCACCAGCGTCCGGGCCACCTCGGCCAGCTCGTCCGCGATTTCGGTCTGTCGGCCTTCTTCGTTAACTGACATTGGGTCTCCTAGTCGTTGGTGTCTAGTGGGTGAGCTGGTGCACGCGCTGATACGAAACGCCCAGCACCACACCAATATCGCGGATGGTGTAACCCTCCGCCTCGAGGCGGCGCGCTACGTCGCGGCGCAATTCAGACGCACGCTGTTCGCGCTCTTGCGCTTGCTCGCGTAGCTCCTGCGCCTCTTGCACCTCCCGGTCGATTTCCGGGCTGATCGATACCCGCACCAGTACCTCAATCGAGTCGGCCGAGACATCAGCAACGAACGCGATTGCCTCCCGCTGCGCCTCTGCCGCCTGGTCGAGTCTGGTTACCTGCGAGATAGCGCCGGGCACCTGATCGTTTTGCACGATCCACCACCGGCCCTCTTTGCGTGCGTGTGATGTGTACGTCATCGCCACCACCCCTTTCCTAGTTCTTCTTCAAACTGCTTGTAGAACGCTCGCGCGGTTCCTTCGGCCACTTCGGTATGCCGTCCGATTGTGCTGCGCGTGTTCCCGACGACAATGCCGGTGTGGTTTGTCAGCTCAACTTCTCGGTAATCGAGGCCCTGAGCCTTGGCCGCGTCTCG
>Ga0247740_1000078_pt1 | contig 46739 bp, 43 predicted proteins | sample UWRJL148409B2_FD_180942 | JGI IMG/M metagenome (GOLD analysis project Ga0247740, IMG submission 180942) | Plant litter microbial communities from Arlington Agricultural Research Station in Wisconsin, United States - UWRJ-L148-409B-2 | ecosystem: Environmental > Terrestrial > Plant litter >...
CTGCACGTTCAAGAATTACGTAAGAAGCGTAATCCAAAAACCAGTCTTTGTACATTCCGGTTACTTTCGTAATAACGTCTTCTCCTTCTTCTTCCTGATTTTCGTAAAAATGCTGCCCTTCAAAATTCTTAGCATTTACACTGATAATTTCTTCAGAATCATCTCCGTCCTGATTATCATCAAGCTGGTTTTCTTCAGAATTATTCTCGTCGTCGTTAGGAATTATGTTATCGTCTTCTTCGTCTTTCATTTATTTATATTCGAAATTATAAATTTGTATTTTTAATTCTGAAATCCTGATTTTCTAATTAAATCAAAATTAGTACATTCTTAATTCGAATTATACTTATCCAGAATAGTGTTTTTTAAAATATAGGGGTTTAATTCTTCATAACTGAAAAATATCTCAGGTTCTCCACCTGCAAAACCAACTAGTTCATACGGTGCATAACAAAAGGTAATTCCTGTAGGTAAAATATAAAAATTATTAGCAATTTCTATTTTAGATGATAATCCATCGCCATACTCTGATCTTACTCTATTTTCATAAAAATCAATAAAATTTTTATCTTTTATATTGATAATTTGGGAGACTTCTATTTTTCTTCCGGTACTTACATCATAATTATAATAGGATGTGTGATATAAACCGTGTGCCCCACCCATATATTGGTACCAATAATCAGAAACTACATAAACATTTGAATCAATAAAAATAGGATAATTAACAGATAAACTTTCTGACGCATAATTATCTTCTTCTTTTACAGACTTTTTAACGCTAAAATTATGCTTCCATTTATTATGATTTTTTATACTAAGTGAATCTATTATCAAATACTTTAAATTAGAACTTAAAGCTTCAAAGCTCTTATCATTTGGTAAAATTTCTCCAAAAGAAATATAATCCCTAGACGGGGTATAATCTCTTGCTGCCCCTTTTTTATAAGCTTCTCTGGTATCAAATAATGTATAATCTATTTTATCAAAGCATTTATAAGACGGGAATTTTTTACTTGGATAAATTTTATATGTTTTTTTATTATAGATACATTCTATAAACATTTCATCAGTAAATAAATTGTATAATTTAAGATTACAAATAGTTTTCTCGCTATCATTTCTATCATAATATACTTCTGCTGCGTAGAAATCATCTTTCTTAGTTTTTATTAATCCAAAACCAAAAATTTGATTTTCTCCATCAATATAAAGACGGCCTGATTTCCAATATCCTCCATATTCTTCCGTTAAATGATTAGAAATATGAATTTGAATTTTTTTATTATTATCAAGTATTCCATCAAAAGAATAAATAAAAGGAGCTTCGATTTTTAATGTATCACCACCTATTACTATAGTATTTTCTTTAATTTTATAAATTAAACTCTCGTTTTTTTCTTCAATTTTTACTTCACTTACTGGCTTAGGCACAATTACTGATTTCTTCTCATCATTTTTTGACTGACAAGAAAAACATAACGCGATTATCAATAAACCCAGAATAGTTTTTCTCATAAAATTAAACATCAGCTTCAACCGCATCCAACTCTACCTTCAAATTCTTGATGATAAATTCTTGCCTGTCCGGTGTATTTTTCCCCATATAGAAAGACAACAATTGCTCAATCGAAGTGTTTTTATCCATCATAATTGGGTCTAATCGAATGGTTTCTCCAATGAAATTTTTAAACTCATCAGGAGAAATCTCTCCCAAACCTTTAAATCGGGTGATTTCCGGTTTTGGTTTTAATCTTTCGATCGCATCTTTTCTTTCTTCGTCTGAATAACAATAGATGGTTTCTTTCTTATTTCGAACCCTGAAAAGTGGTGTTTGTAAAATGTATAAATGTCCTTCTTTAATTAATTCAGGGAAGAATTGCAGAAAGAAAGTAATCAATAATAAACGAATGTGCATTCCGTCGACATCGGCATCAGTTGCAATTACAATGTTGTTGTAACGCAGTTTTTCCAATCCGTCTTCGATATCTAATGCGGCCTGCAATAAATTGAATTCTTCGTTTTCGTACACGATTTTCTTTGTCATTCCGTACGAGTTCAAAGGCTTACCACGTAAACTGAAAACGGCTTGCGTATTTACGTCACGGGACTTTGTGATCGATCCGGAAGCCGAATCTCCCTCGGTAATAAAAAGTGTACTTTCTAAGTTTCTAGGGTTTTTAGTATCCGGAAGATGTGCACGGCAATCTCTTAATTTTTTATTATGAAGATTGGCTTTCTTAGCACGATCTGTCGCTAGTTTTCTAATTCCTGATAATTCTTTACGTTCTCTTTCGGCTTGCAAAATTTTACGCAATAATGCTTCAGCTGTTGGAGGATTTTTATGTAAGTAATTGTCTAGTTTATTTTTAACAAAATCATTTACAAACGTACGAACGGATACTGCGGGTGTTCCGTCATCAGAACCCATATCTGTAGAACCTAATTTGGTTTTGGTCTGAGACTCAAAAACCGGTTCCATTACCTTGATACTGATCGCACTTACAATGGATTTACGAACATCCGATGCTTCGAAATTTTTATTGTAAAACTCACGAATGGTTTTTACAATTGCTTCTCTATAAGCTGCTAAATGTGTTCCTCCTTGTGTGGTGTTTTGCCCGTTGACAAAAGAGTGATATTCTTCGCTATATTGCGTTTTACTGTGTGTTAACGCAATCTCGATATCATGATCTTTCAGGTGAATAATTGGATATTCAAGATCTTCTGCACTGATTGTTTCTTCTAATAAATCTCTAAGACCATTTTCAGAAATGTATTTTTCGCCATTAAAAATAATCGTCAAACCATTGTTTAGGTAACAATAGTTTTTGACCATCTTAATGACATATTCCATACGGAATTTGTAATTTTTGAAGATTGTTTCATCCGGCGTAAAGGTCACTTTTGTTCCTTTTCGCTTTGTAGTATCAATGATATCTTCTTCAAGGACCAAATTTCCAGCTGAAAATTCTGCTCCTTTTTGTTTATCATCACGAACTGATTCTACTCTGAAATAATTCGAAAGGGCATTTACTGCTTTTGTTCCGACACCATTTAAACCTACTGATTTCTGGAAAGCTTTAGAATCATACTTTCCTCCCGTATTCATTTTCGAAACTACATCGACTACTTTTCCTAACGGAATTCCACGTCCGTAATCACGAACCGAAACCGTTTTATCTTTTATTGTTACCTCAATAGTTTTTCCGGAGCCCATTACGAACTCATCGATACAGTTATCTAAAACCTCTTTTAGAAGGATATAAATACCATCATCCGGCGAAGATCCGTCTCCCAATTTCCCGATATACATTCCCGGACGCATACGGATATGTTCTTTCCAATCGAGTGATCGAATATTATCTTCGGTATATTGATTTTGCTCTAGCATAAAGTAAATTGGATTTTTGGCTAATGTACCATTTATAGTCAAAAAATGAAAGCCTATTTTCTTTTTGTTACGATTAATAACAGCTTTAAATCCTATTTAAATTGATTTTAAAATAATACGGCCGATAAAAATATAAAAAATCAGCTTTTAAACAAAAAAATACTACTTGATTCCCAAAACCTGCTTCGCTAAAGCAATCATTTCGGGCGTTCCCGTATTTTTGTTTTTTTCGTCAGAAAGTTTTACGACACCTTGCCAATGTGTGTTATCGAGTTTAACTTCGGTCAGTTTTATGACCATATTCATGGGCGGCAAACCTACATCATTAGTAAAATTAGTCCCGATACCAAATGACATTTTGATTTTGTCCTTACAGAAATCGGTTATGAGTTTTACTTTATCATAATTCAGTGAATCCGAAAAAACAATCACTTTCGATTTTGGATCAATTCCCATTTTAGTATAATGCGAAATCACTTTTTGCGCAAACTCAATAGGGTCCCCGCTGTCATGACGTACGCCATCAAAAAGCTTGGAGTATTTTTTATCAAATTGATCGAAAAAAACATTTGTTGTATAGGTATCTGTTAAGGCAATTCCGAGATCACCTCCATAAACTTGTGTCCAATGTTCCAGACTTATTAAATTCGCCATTTTAAAACCATATTGGGCCGCATGAAACATAAACCACTCGTGCGCATGAGTTCCTAAAGGCCTAATATTATTTACCATTGCAAAATGGACATTACTGGTACCAATAAAACTTTCTGAGCCAAAACTTTGCAAAGTTTTATTGATTAAAACATGTACATCATAAGAATGACGGCGTCTTGTACCAAATTCTAAAATTGAAACTCCTAAACTATTATAGTTGTCGATTTTATTTTTGGTCAAGGTTTTTATAGCCTCATCATTTAAGCGAATGAGATGATTTGATTTATAAAAAAGTTCCGAAATTAAAGCCATCAAAGGTACTTCCCATAAAATAGTGCGGTACCAAAAACCTTCAATTGTTACTTTTATTTCTGAACCCTCCTGACTTATCTGCACTTCTGAAGGATCATAAGTGTAGCCTTGTAAAAAGTCTAAATAAGTGGGATCCAGATACGGACAAAACTTGGCTAAATATTGTTTTTCGTTTTTTGTCAATCGTAAATCAGCCATTGCATCTACTGATCGTCGGAGTAAATCAGCAAAACCCGGGGGGAAAATATGTTTGCCTCTATTTATAAAACCATAACGTACTTTCGACTTTGGAAAAAGTTTTATTACAGCATGCTGCATCGTAAATTTATAGAAATCATTATCTAAAATCGATTTCAGAAAAGTTGTCTCCATACTCATAATTACATTTTAACAGCATACAAACTGTTATCATTAAATCTCATCTCTTTACGGCTAAGATACGGCAATTCGATAAAACAAGAAAAATTCTATAAAACAAACCTCTTAATTAGATTTTATTTCCTAATTATTTTAAATGAAACAATACTAAATGTATCCAGATAAATAATGATATAATCGCCTATATTTTTATCATAAGTGATTTGAAATTCTAATCCACCACGCTTTTCTTTTGAGTTCGTAATCTTAACGGCCTGATTCTTTTTATTCAAATAGAAAATCAGATCTGATTTTGAAGCATTATTGATTTCAAAAGTAATTTTATCTCCGTATTTTGCCTGGATTATTCCGGAATTAGGTGATTTAATTTTAAAATCGCCCTGAATTGTTTTATTATAAATCAAAGGTCCGTTCAGGAATTCTTCTTTATTTAATTTATTCCCTAAATAAGAACCTGAGTCAGGAAAATGTTTGGCAAAAAAATAATCTGGATCTGTATCAAAATAAATGGGATCAAAATCATTTACCATTCTTCCTTTACTGCTGTCATAATATCCCTGGCCCCAGGTAACATCAATCAAACGCCACTTTTTATCAATCAAAACTGTATTCCATGCATGATTTGATAAAGTATTTTTTCGACCAATATCTGCCAGCCTGGTTTTAGAATCTCCGCGAATTATTTCTGATTTTAATCCAACCAATCCTGCCAAGTGTTGGTATAAGGCTGTAAAACCTTCACAAACTGCTTTTTGAGAAGTAAAGGTCTTTTGGATTAGTTTATCATTAATCTGTTGAATCTTTCTTTGTTTTTCAGCTTCGGTCGAATAAGTAAAACCTTGTGATCTGGGTGGATTTAAAAAAACTTTATAATCATATTTTATATTGAATGCAATCCAACTGTAAATAGCGCGCGCTTTATCTTTTTCTGAAGAAAAATCGTCCTGAATTCTCTCCGCTAAATCTTTTGTAGTACTAAAGTTTTTAGGATATTTAGCCACTATTTTATCAACATCACTATACTTTTGCGAGTAAGAGGAATGCAAAAAAAGGATATTAAGGAAAAGAATTATAAAGGCAATATTTTTTATTTTCATAGATTTAAAAACATTCTTTTATAAGACCTTTTAATTCTGTATCCAATTCTGTATTAGAAATTTGATTTTTTTCTAAATCAAAATTAGCATTAAAGGCTGGTAATGAAAATGTCGCTTTAACGTTTGCACCATATCTAGGCAAAGCATTACGGGCAATTTCTAAAACCGAAGCACCACCTCTTGTTCCTGGCGAAGTTGCCATTAGTAACATTGGTTTTTGCTGAAAAACTTCTTTGTTAATTCGGGAAGACCAATCAAATATATTTTTGAATGCTGTAGAATAGTTGTTGTTATTTTCCGCCAGAGAAACTACTAAAACATCTGCACTTTCCAGTTTGTCCAAAAATGCTTTTGCTTTTTCATGCTGCCCGACTTCTTTCTCAAGATCAACACTAAATAATGGCATCGCAAAATCATTCAAATCCAAAACTTCAACTTCGGCATTTTCGAATAAACCTGCTGCATAAGTGGCTAAATGTTTATTGATAGAATGCTGGCTGTTACTTCCTCCAAAGGCTATAATTTTCATATTTGTGTTTTTTATTAATTAAACCCTATAAGTCATATGGTTAATTATATTTTATTTGGTTTCTCGATTTCGTAAATCTCTTTCTGAATTTCTACTGAATATTCATTCGGGTAAATTTTACCTCCGTAAGATTTTGCATATACTTTGGTAAATTCTGCTCCAAAATACAGAATAATTGCCGAATAATACACCCAAACTAATATAATTATTACAGAACCTGCTGCGCCATAAACTGAAGCAACTGTAGAACTACCCAAATAAAATCCTATGGCAAATTTACCAATCATAAATAATATTGCTGTAACAGTTGATCCTATAAAAGCATCTTTCCATCTTATTTTTCCATCCGGTAATGTTCTGAAAATAATGGCAAAAAGCAATGTTATACTCGCCAAAACAATAACAATATTGACTACATAAAACAAATAAACGGTGCTTTCAGGGAAATATACTTTTAAACGTGCACTGACTAAATCTAATGTTGTACTTATAAAAAGACTGACCAACATTAAAAAACCAACCGATGCTATCATTGAAAATGACATTAAACGATTTTGAATAAATTTCTTAATTCCTTTGTCCGGTTTTGCTCTTAATCCCCATATAAAATTGATAGAACTTTGTATTTCGGCAAAAACTCCCGATGCTCCAATTAATAACATAGCAATTCCGAATATTGTAGCAAAAAAATTATCTCCTGATAACTGCACATTTTTGATAGCTTCCTGAATCTGTATTGCGGCACCGTTACCAACCAATCCGTTTATTTGCCCATAAAGCTGACCTGTTACGGCATCTTCACCAAAGAAAAAACCGCAAATAGTGATGATAATAATCAATAATGGCGGCAATGCAAATATGGTATAATAGGATAATGCAGCACTAAGTTTGATGGCATTATCGTCATTGAATTCTAAAAAGGTGTTCTTGAGCAGAAACCATGACTTGGAGAATATATTTTTGATTTTCACGATACTTCTGGTTTTTAGATATACACTCAAATTTAAGGAATTATAAAAAAATGAGGATTCTTGCTTTTTTGATGAATTTTACATTTTTCCCATGTGGTTTTTAATTTTAGATAATGTCATTAAGTTCATCTTTTAAAAAATAATCGCGCAAAGGCGCAAAGTTTAAACACAATATTGTGATTTTCAACGAAGGGGAAATCTTCGCAAGAAGCTGTACAAAGATTGAATCCTCGTTGCGGAGTTACTTGCGAAGATTTCTCCTTCGTCGTAATGAGAAAAAATTTGCGTCTTTACGTTAGATTTATTGATAATGGCAAAAAATCCCCTTATCATAAACTGTCCATAAACTTGCTTTTTGATTGGCTGCTTTCAATGCGCAATTTGCCCAGGTGTTGCAGGTATAAAACAAACTGTAACTTCCTTTTGCTTCATAAAAAGCATCTTTTTTTCCGTAGCTGTGACCTTCTATCCATTGTGGGTGAATGGAATCACTAAAACTTTCTGAAATAAAAGTGATTAATTTTTGATAGTTTTCTTTTGAAATTAAAATACGCTTGCAATCTTCGCCTTCTTTTAATTGTTTGAAAAATGTGGTATGCATGGCCGATGAACTGACTCCGAATGCTGCTTTTAAGGCTGTACTTGCTTTTAAGTCTGACCATTCTGGCGTATCGAGATAAAAACCTTTGTCGCCCCAGCCAAAAGCGATATAATTCATCAAAGAATCTTTTGATTGTGTTTGACTAAACTGAATTTCTTTTCGCCAGTCTTTAATTTCATTTACAACTGGAACTACAATGTCTGTATGCACTCCGTTTGAGAGAATGTAAATAGGAACTGCATCTTTTTCTTCTACTTGTGCAACATCTGAATTGACAGTGATTTTAGAAATCAGATAGACTGCAATGAGATATAAAACAAGAAAAGTAATGATCCCGAGGATAGTCCAGCCTAGAAATTTGAAAATTGATTTTAGCATTTTGAATGGTTTGTTTTTTAAATTAGTTATTGGTTAATTTTTCTGTAACCAATTTTTGAGCCAAAAAAATAATGGCTCGCGGATTATACGGATTCGCCAACGCGAAAGCTCGGATTTACACGGATTTTTTTTTACGCTTTGTTTTTTTGTTTCTCGCAGATTGAGCAGATTTTATTCTCATGTATTGTCTTTTCTATCGAAAGAACAAACTTTACTGGCCTCGACTTCGCTCAGCCTGACAATAGTCAGTTTTAAGCATAAAAAAACTGCTGAATTTCCTCAGCAGTTTAGTCTATTCTCTATATTCTTTATTCTATATTCTTCTCCAGAAATCTATACGTTGAAACGGAAATGCATTACATCACCATCTTTTACGATATATTCTTTTCCTTCGACTTTGAATTTTCCTGCTTCTTTTGCTTTTGCTTCTGAACCGTAATGAACATAATCTTCGTACGAAATAACTTCGGCACGAATGAATCCTTTTTCGAAATCAGTGTGGATAACTCCAGCCGCTTGTGGAGCTGTTGAACCAATGTTGATGGTCCAGGCACGAACTTCTTTTACACCTGCTGTAAAATACGTTTGTTGTTTTAATAATTTGTACGCTGCACGAATAAGAACTGATGCTCCCGGCTCTGTTAATCCCATATCTTCAAGGAAAACCTGACGCTCTTCGTAGCTTTCTAATTCGGTAATATCTGCCTCTGCTCCTACTGAAAGGATAATAACTTCAGCATCTTCGTCTTTTACTAATTCACGAACCTGATCTACATATTTGTTTCCGTTTACTGCTGAATTTTCGTCGACATTACAAACGTACAATACTGGTTTTGCTGTAATTAATTGGAAAGATTCCATTAAAACTTCTTCGTCATTCCCTTGAGGTACAATAGTACGAGCTGATTTAGCCTGTAATAATGCTTCTCTGATTCTGTCTAAAAGTGCTTTTTCAGTTTGCGCTTCTTTGTTTCCGGTTTTAGCAGCACGGTTTACTTTTTCTAAACGTTTTTCAACCGTTTCTAAGTCTTTTAATTGTAACTCGATATCGATCGTTTCCTTGTCACGAATTGGGTTTACGTTTCCGTCTACGTGTACGATATTATCGTTATCAAAACAACGCAAAACGTGAATAATAGCATTACACTCTCTAATGTTTCCTAAAAATTGGTTTCCAAGACCTTCACCTTTACTTGCTCCTTTTACCAAACCTGCAATATCTACGATATCTACGGTTGCCATTTGTACGCGTTCTGGTTTTACCAATTCTTCTAACTTGTTGATTCTTGGATCCGGAACGTTTACAACACCAATATTAGGTTCGATTGTACAAAACGGAAAGTTGGCACTTTGCGCTTTCGCATTAGATAAACAATTAAATAATGTTGATTTTCCAACATTTGGTAATCCTACAATTCCTGCTTTCATCTGTTGTTTCTATTTATTTTTTATTAGATCCTGATTCTCTCAGGTCTTATCATTAAGCTTCTGTCTTAATATATAGATCGTTACTTTAATGATGTATAATTTATGTATCGATTTTTTGTTTCTGCCAAAATGATATTTTTTGGCTTTAAAATTTTGCAAATATAAGATTTAATAGCTCGTAAGTGAAGTAAAAATGACGATTAATGTATTTTAAAACATCTTCATTAAAATAATTAAACTTTTTATTAATATTTTGTTAAAAAACAGTAATTTTATCAAAGATCAAAATCAAACAATAAACCAAACTTACAAAACCATGAAAAAGATTGCATTATTTTTATTTCTATTAAATACGATGTTTCTTTTTGCTCAAAAAGAAATTTCAGGAGCTGTAAAAGATAAGTCCGGCGCGCCTTTGCCCGGTGTTAATGTTCTTGAAAAAGGAACTTCAAACGGTACATCAACTGATTTCGAAGGTAGTTATCGCATAAAAGTCAAAGAAGGAGCTACATTAATTTTTAGTTATGTTGGTTATACTTCAACAGAAAAAAAAGTTATCGGTGACAAAATAGAGGTTGTTTTAGACCAAAGCGGCGGCCAGATTTTAAGTGATGTAGTTGTTGTGGGCTCCAGAAATGCGAAAAGAACGGTTGTAAATTCAGCTGTTCCTATTGATGTAATTAATGTAAAAGATGTAACAACGCAAAGCGGAAAACTTGAAATTAATGAATTACTTCAATATGTTGCGCCTTCGTTTAATGCGAATAAACAATCTGGTTCTGATGGGGCAGATCACGTAGATCCGGCTTCATTAAGAGGAATGGGCCCTGATCAGACACTGGTTTTAATTAACGGAAAAAGAAGACATCAATCGTCATTGATTAACTTATTTGGAACTCGCGGACGCGGAAATACCGGAACTGATTTGAATGCTATTCCTGCTGCTTCTATTAAGCGAATTGAGATTTTAAGGGATGGTGCCGCGGCACAATATGGTTCTGATGCCATTGCAGGAGTTATCAATATTGTTACGAATGATAATATAAACGAATTTACCGGAGCCATTACTTACGGTGCGTTTAATACAGATGCAAAAGGAGATTTTCCTGAAGGTACTGCCAACACAAAAGATTTTAGATTAGACAAAAAAGGAAACGGAAACTCATTTGGAAAAAACCAAAATTTTGACGGAGGATCTCTTAAAGTCTCTGCCAATTACGGTACTGCAATAGGTACAAAAGGAGGCTACGTTAATGTTACCGGAGAGTTTTTGAATAAAAATAAAACATTACGACCTGGTTTTGATTTTAGAAAAGGCTTTGGAGAAGCTGAAATTCAGGGTGTGAATTTATTTGTCAATCTTGCTATTCCAATCTCTGACAAGACACAATTTTATGCTTTTGGAGGAAGTAATTTTAGAGATACAGATGCTTACGCTTTTACCAGAAACGATGGTGAAAGAGTGGTAGAATCTATTTATCCTGGCGGATATACGCCTAGAATTACATCAAAAATAAATGATAATTCGATTGCAGCAGGAATTAGAACAGAAACTGCAGGCGGCTGGAAATGGGATTTAAGCAATACATTTGGTAAGAACAAATTTCATTATGATATAAAAGGAACCATCAATGCTTCTCTTGAAGATAAATCTCCACGAGAATTTGATGCCGGAGGACACAGTTTACTTCAAAACACTACTAACTTAGATGTTTCAAAAAATTACGGTGATATTCTTGGCGGACTAAATATCGCTTTTGGAACTGAATTTAGAGTAGAGAAATTCGAAATTTTTGCCGGTGAAGAAGGTTCGTACGCTACATACGATACTAATGGAGTACCTATTACAGACCCAACAACTCAAAGTGCTCCTACGGTTCCAAATCCTGATTACGACCCTACAGATCCAACTTCTTCACCAACCATTCCAAGACCCGGAGGTTCTCAGGGTTTTCCTGGATACAGTCCGGCAAACGAAGTAAATAAAAGCCGCACCAACTTCTCTTTATATGCTGATGCTGAACTAGATGTTACAGAAGCATGGATGGTTAGCGGAGCGGTTCGGTATGAAAACTACAGTGATTTTGGCAGTACAGTAAACGGAAAACTGGCTTCGAGACTTAAAATTACAGACAATATTAATCTAAGAGGTTCTGTAAGTACAGGGTTTCGCGCTCCGTCATTAGCCCAAATTTATTACAATTTACGTTTTACCAATTTTAGTTCTTCTGGTGCCACTGAAGTTTTATTAGCTTCCAACGATAGCGAAATCACAAGATCTTTTGGAATTGAAAAACTAAACGAGGAAAAAGCCATAAATGCATCTTTAGGGTTTACAGCTAATTTTGGCGACTTTACTGCAACAGTAGATGGTTACTTAATTAATGTAAAAGACAGAATTGTATTAACAGGTTATTTTGATGCACCAGCTTTGGGAAACAATTCTAAAGCTCAGTTTTTTGTAAACGGTGTAGATACAAAAACAACAGGTCTGGATATTGTGCTGTCATGGAAAAAAACAATAAACGAAAATAGATTGGGCGCAACCCTTGTTGGAAACATTAATGATATGAAAATTGACAAAGTACACAACGGTACTCTGGCTGCAAATCAATTCTTTGGAGAACGTGATAAAGCTTTTTTATTAGCTTCTGCTCCGCCTAATAAATTTGGTTTAAATCTTAATTACGGCAGAAAATGGTTTGATGCAGGATTGGCTTTTACCAGATTTAGCGAAGTAAAATTACTGGATTATCAAATGGATGAAGATCCTGAAGACTACAGAACGTCTCCAGCCGAAACTGATGCTCAGGTTTTTGCGAACCAAAAGAAAGCTGCAACAGATACTTACGGAGCAAAAATTGTAACTGATTTAACTTTAGGATTTAAAGTTTCAAAATCTACTAAAATTAGTATTGGTGCCAATAACTTATTAAATATCTATCCTGATCAACAAGATGACTGGGTTGAAGCCGGAGGTTATTGGGATGCTGTACAAATGGGGTTTAACGGAGCTTATTATTATGCAAGACTTGGGTTTAATTTTTAATAATCATTTATTTAAAGAAATACTTTGACTTTAAGTCTAATAATAAAACACAAAAAATCCTGAGTGCTAAACTCAGGATTTTTTTTTATCCTTAAAGACTACAACTTAAAATCTAATGAAGCAATTATTGCTTTTTCTTCATCTGTGGCTGTAAATCCAGAAATATCCCAATAATTGGTTAGAATTTTATTTTGTTTATTAAAGAGCGTTTTCTCTTTAAAAACATCACATTCATTATAAGTAAACTTTTGCTTATTGAAACCGGTAGTGATAAAGTTATTTCGAACCTGAATATTCTTAACCTGATCTTTTAAAGTAAGATCATACGCTATTTCTTCATTCGAACTTAAAAGATAATAATCTGAACCATCTAATCTATAATCTACTTTTACAAAAGATCTGGTAATTTTTTTTGATCCTATAACGGGCTTTTCTTCGATTTTATCAGAATTTCCCGGAGTAAAAACACACGAAAATTCTACAATTAGCTTTTTGACAGGATCATAAATTACCTCAAAACTATCTGCATCTTTTTTCGTTTTATCAAGAGCAGTAATATTCATTATATAATAATCCTTATTATTGGGATGTCCTTTTATAATAAAATCATATTCTTTTTTTGCTTTTGAATCTAAAACGGTCTGAAAGTAATTGAAATTTGAGTAATTCTCCATGATATTATTGAGATTATACCCTCTTAAATCTGCACTTACATCTGTTTCAAGCAAACCATAAGATCGATTTTGTTCTACTAACAATGTTGTTGTTGACTTTTTATTTCCTGAGAATTGAAAATTTACCAATCCGTCATTATAATAGGAGTATTTGTTATCGAGCATAAAAAACTCTCTTACATAAACTTTAAGACGATAGGGTGTCGTTAATTTTTGTATTGAATTGGAAACAACTCTTTGAAGTATTTTTTGCGGATTTTCTTTAGACAAAACAATTTCATCTAATTTATTGTTCTTATTTTTAAGATAAACAACAAATTGATCTTCTTTTAAAGTCGCCCAACGAAGGGTTAGGTTTTCATAATTCATCTCAGAAACCTGAACATTCGAAGCGCCATTAAGCATAAATGTAACTTTTCCGTCATCATTACTTAACAAAACCTGTTTCGTTTTTAGTATGACAACCATTGCATTTTCTATAGGTAACTGTGTTTCTATATCTTTTACAATAATCGAATATTCCGTATTTTGAGCAATACTACTAACGCTAAAAAACACAATAAATAAAAATAGTAATCTCTTCATAGGCGTTATTAAATTTTCAACTAAAGTATTAATTTTTTATTAATAAATTAACATTGAAAAAATAAAACATTAAAAATCAACAAATTAGCTTATTATAAAATTTAGAAATTTGAGCAAAAAAAATCCTGAGTATCGACTCAGGATTTATATTTTCTAAAATAAAATTTTATTCATCACCATGTAAAAATGCTTGTCTGTTCAACAAGGTTTCTTCATCTTCTACGTGGTTATCATCTGGCACACAACAATCAACAGGACACACAGCAGCACATTGAGGTTCATCATGAAAACCTTTACACTCTGTACATTTTCCTGGAACAATATAATATACTTCGTCAGAAATTGGTGTTTGAGCATCATCTGCATCAACCTCAGTTCCGTCCGGTAAAATTATTTTTCCTGAAAGTCTTGTTCCGTCTTTATATCTCCAATCATCAGCTCCTTCATAAATTGCTGTATTTGGGCACTCTGGTTCACAAGCCCCACAGTTTATGCATTCGTCAGTTATAATTATTGCCATTGTTTTTTAGTCTTAAAGTTAAAAGTCTTACAGTAATAAAGTCATATAAATAAAAAGGTCATTTTCTTTTGACCTGATGACTTTTGACTTTCGACTTATTTATGCTTATTTTTGTGCAAAATTACAATCAAAACAATTCATAAGCAAACATTATGACATTAGAAACAAAAAAAAGTGTTTTTGTTGAATTAGGAAAATTTTTAAGTCAGTTTTCCGAAGAAGAAAATACACGAAATGAATCGGTTTTAGGTAATGACTTGTTTTTTGATGATTTTGTAAAACTGATCCTCTTATCACAATCTCATAACGGATGGTATACGCCTGAACAAGTATACTTTGCAATAAAATCATGGGCCGATGCGCTGACCGAAGAAAACATTACGAAATGGCTTTCGCAATACGCAACAGAATTTAACCAGGACGACCAAACTGAAAAAAACGTAGCTTTAATTTTGGCCGGAAATATTCCGTTGGTAGGTTTTCACGATTTCCTGTCGGTTTTAGTTACCGGCAATAAAGCATTAATAAAAACCTCTTCAAACGATCAGCATTTACTGCCTTTTTTAGCCAAATATCTTGTTTTTGCTGATGAAAGCCTCAAAGATAAGATCACTTTCGTGGAAGGAAAACTGGAAAACTTTGATGCCGTCATCGCTACCGGAAGCAATAATACTGCAAGATATTTTGAATATTATTTTAAAGATAAACCTTCGATCATTCGAAAAAACAGAAATTCGGTTGCTGTTTTAAACGGAAATGAAACTAAAGCAGATTTAGAAAATTTAGGCGAGGATATTTTCAGGTATTTTGGTTTGGGATGCCGCAATGTTTCGAAACTTTTTGTACCAAAAGATTACTCGTTTGTTGCTTTTTTTGAAGCTATTTTTAAATATCAGGATGTTATTCATTACGAGAAATATGCTAATAATTATGATTATAACAAGGCCGTTTTCCTGATGAGTAATTTTAAATTGCTGGACAATGGATTTTTGACTTTAAAGGAAGATCCTAGTTACGCCTCTCCTATTTCGAGTGTTTTTTATGAGTTTTATGAAAATATAGAGGAACTACAATCCCGTCTTGAAGCTGATGCTGAACAAATTCAGTGTATTGTTAGCAACGATTTAATCCAAAATAGTATTCCGTTTGGACAGACTCAAAATCCTCAATTGTGGGATTATGCAGATAACGTAGATACTATAACGTTTTTGTTAACAACAAAGTAAAAATATGTTTAATTATTTCGAATAATTTATCGCTTTTTCAGCTCCTATTGCCGAAATTTGCCTCTTTAAAATTTTCGACTTTTAACAACAACCATGAAAAAACACAACTACAGCGCAGGACCAAGTATTTTACCTCAAGAGGTTTTTGAAAAAGCATCAAAAGCTATATTAAATTTTAATGATTCAGGACTTTCTATTCTGGAAATTTCGCACCGAAGCAAAGATTTCGTTGCCGTTATGGATGAAGCTCGTTCCCTTGCTTTAGAGTTACTAGGACTTACAGGAAAAGGATATCAGGCACTATTTTTACAAGGTGGTGCAAGTACTGCATTCTTAATGGCTCCGTACAACCTGATGAAGGAAAACGGAAAAGCAGCTTATTTAGATTCGGGAACCTGGGCAACTGCTGCAATAAAAGAAGCAAAATATTTTGGAGAAACTATTGTTGTAGCTTCTTCGAAAGAACAAAATTATAACCATATTCCAAAAGGATACGAAATACCAAGTGATGCAGATTATTTTCACTGTACTAGTAACAATACTATTTTTGGAACTCAACTGAAAGAATTCCCTGCAACTAACATTCCTGTTGTTTGCGATATGAGTTCTGATATTTTTTCACGCAATTTAGATTTCTCTAAATTTGATTTAATCTACGCCGGAGCTCAAAAAAATATGGGTCCTGCAGGAACTACTTTAGTAGTTATTAAAGAAGAAATCCTGGAGAAAAACGGAAGAACTATTCCAAGTATGTTAGATTATGCTAAACATATCAAAGCAGAAAGTATGTACAATACTCCTCCTGTTTTTGCTGTTTATGTATCGTTACTAACTTTACAATGGATTAAAGAAAAAGGCGGAATTGCTGCTGTTGAGAAATTAAACGACGCAAAAGCTGATTTACTTTATACTGAAATCGACAGAAACCCATTATTTAAAGGTGCTGCAGCGGTTGAAGATCGTTCTAAAATGAATGTTACTTTCTTATTAAACAACGCTGATCACACAGCTGCATTTGATGCTTTATGGAAAGAAGCAGGAATTTCAGGATTGCCAGGTCACCGCTCTGTGGGTGGTTACAGAGCTTCTATTTACAACGCTATGCCTATCGAAAGTGTTCAGGTTTTAGTGGATGTAATGAAAGCTTTGGAGACTAAAGTTTAGTTTTCAGTCTCAGTCACAGTTTTCAGTTGAATAAAATATCAAAAAAGAAAAAATCATAATAATTGGTTCTTCGGTTAACAAATAAACGATTAACCAAATAAACAAAATACGCAAAATGAAAGTATTAGCGAATGATGGAATTTCTAAAAGTGGAATTCTTGCCTTAGAAAAAGGTGGATTTGAAGTTATAACTACAAAAGTAGCTCAGGAACAAGTAGCTAATTTTGTAAATGAAAATAATGTAGACGTAGTTTTAGTGCGTAGCGCAACTAAAGTTCGTAAAGATATTATCGATGCTTGCCCGGGTCTTAAAATTATTGGCCGTGGTGGTGTTGGTATGGACAACATTGATGTTGATTATGCTAAAAGCAAAGGAATTCATGTAATTAATACTCCGGCTTCATCATCAGAATCTGTTGCTGAATTGGTATTTGGACACTTGTTTTCTGGTGTTCGTTTCTTACATGATTCTAACAGAAACATGCCTCTTGAAGGGGATTCAAACTTTGATGGTTTGAAAAAAGCATACGCAAACGGAACTGAATTAAGAGGAAAAACTTTAGGTATTGTTGGTATTGGTCGTATCGGACAAGCTACTGCAAAAATGGCTCTTGGTTTGGGTATGAAAGTAATTGCTGCAGATAGTTTTATTCCGTCTGTAGATGTTAAGGTGGAGTTTTTTGATGGTCAGTCTATCACTACAACTATCGTTTCTCAATCATTAGAATCTTTGTTTAAAGAAGCTGATTTCATTACTTTGCACGTTCCGGCTCAGGATGGTTACATCATTGGAGAAAAAGAATTGGCAATCATGAAAGATGGTGTTGGAATCGTAAACTGTGCTCGTGGTGGTGTTATTGATGAAGTAGCTTTAGTAAAAGCTTTAGACTCAGGAAAAGTTGCTTTTGCAGGTTTAGACGTTTTTGAAAGCGAACCAAAACCGGAAATGGCAATCTTAATGCACACTAAAATCTCTTTGACTCCACACATTGGAGCTGCAACGGGCGAGGCACAAGACAGAATTGGTACAGAATTAGCTTCTCAAATTATTTCTTTGTTGAGCTAAATAAAATAGATTAAATCAATTAAAGGGATTTGCTGCTTATGGTAGTAAATCCCTTTCCTTTTTTCTAATTTTAGCACTTAATTAAACTGTAATATGAAAACGGACAAAAAAAATGCTGTACGTAACTGGATCTTTCGTTTGATGATACTTGCAGTTATAATTGCTTTATTTTGCACTAATATATTTGGAAATATATGTATGCTTATTATTGAAAAAGAATATTTTATTCCGAAGCAATCTTCAATTTTTACTTTTAATGAAACTGTACATAATGAAGGCTCAAGTGATGTATGGAGATATGGACAAGATGACAATAACTATTATTATAACTTAAGCACATTTGATAATGATGTACTGTTTTTTTCTAAAAAGAACATTGATAATTGTCCCGGATTTAATCCTGAAAATATCAGCACCTGGTGCAATGTGAAAATTCCAGAAAAAGACTCTAAACAAACATACAACTCTACATATCAACAATTTAAATTCCGTAATAAATTTACTGAGACAGAATGGACTGAAAAACAAAATCATAATTTGTTAATACGGCAAATTGTTAAGCAATTAAAAAATAGATTAACTTTAAAGGTTTTTATGCTATTTTTTAAAGTAAATATCTTTCTTTTTTATTGAGTTTTAAGTATAATCTAAATCTAATATTATGTTTGAACAATTAACACAATTAGTACAACAATACAGTGGTACCTCAGTTGTAAACAATGCCGCTGTACCAAACGAACAAAATGAAGCTGTGATAAATGAAACCAGTAATTCGATATTTACAGGATTGCAAAAAATTGCTTCAGAAGGTGGCGGTGAACAACTTGCCAGTTTGTTTAACGGAAATTCTTCTATAGACAGTTCGAATCCTGTTGTGCAGCAAATAACGCAGCAATTATCAGGAAGTCTGGGTGAAAAATTTGGATTAAGCAGTGAAACTTCTTCAGGTGTAGCTGCAGGAATGATTCCGCAAATATTAAGTTCGTTGATCAATAAAGCAAAGGATCCTAATGACAGTAGTTTTCAGATTTCTGATATCATTAGTTCTCTTACGGGAAATAGTAGTCAAGCTTCCGGCATCATGGAAACAATTAATAAGTACGGAATGCAATTTGGTTTAGACCAAAACAATGACGGAAAAGTGGATGTTACCGATGTTCTTGTGGCGACAAAAAGCAAAGGCGGAATAGCAGGTTTTATTGGTAAATTGTTTGGAAGTAAATAAAAGATTCTGAGAGACTGAGGTTCCAAGCTTCTGAGAGTCCCAGATTGTTAGCGCTAAACTTGAGATATATTTTAAAGCTGTTTATTCTAAATAAACAGCTTTTTTTTGTAAACCTAAAAATGGCAAAGGTTTTGATAATCTAACTTTTGAACCAACTTAAATCTGCAGTCGCAAATACAAAGTGCTGTTAAATAGCAAAATAGTTGACTGCTTTATTTGTAAATTTAAGTTCGAAATATCACAGTTATGAAAAATTATATTTACACCATCATCCTTTTATGTACTATAGTAGCATGCTCTACTGCTTCAAAAAGTAGTGTTGCATCTAACGCTTCTGTTCACCCGCCAAAAGTTGCGTTAAACGATACAGTCAGAATTGCCAATGACTCATTAGAATATGAAGTTATTATTATCGATAATGGCTTTAGCACCTGGCTGGCTGCAACAGCACTTCCGCGCAATTATTATTCTTTATCTTATCTTGAAAACAAGAACAATTTGTACGTAACAGAATGGAATAATCGTGTTTTACAGCCGCAAAGATATAGTCCTAACTTGTACGAAATGTCGATCGATTATCGCCCAAGTATTCATTACGGATATGAAGTAAATTATTTAATTTATAATTATATGATTTATTTTCAAAATACATACAAACAAAAGCTTTCAGGGTATGTTCCTGTAAGATAATGTTCTTATATTTGTAATTATTGCAAATAAAAATGAACAGATTAAAGAAACGTTGGGGTATTACCTCAAATCTACAAGCCATAATTATATTGATTGTTTTTGCCATCACGGGATCGGCATCTGCTTATTTGTCTAAACCTTTTTGCGCATTCTTAGGCATCACCAAAGAAGATTTTGGCGGATGGTTTACTTTGATCCGTTTACTGATTATTTTTCCTATTTATCAGGTTTTACTCGTTGCGATTGGAACTATTTTTGGGCAATTCCGTTTCTTTTGGAATTTCGAAAAGAAAATGCTTAAAAACATGGGCTTAGGATTTTTATTTAAAGATTAAGCATCTCTTCTTTGAAAATAATACGTATAAATCCACGTAAGTGTAAATGATGGAATTATATCTGTAAAAGGCAATGCTTCTTCTATAAATGTCATAACACTCGCTACTCGCCCCACTCTGCCTTTATACATTCTGGTCATAATAAATGCGGCCACCGGCGCCCAAATGACATCTGAGAATTCTCCAATCAACGGAATTGTAAAGGATATCATTCCAACACCATCCAAAAGCAAACCCAAAAGGAGTTTTCTGGTTCTGTCGTCTTCGTTTATTGTTTTTACTTCCTGCATTTTCATTTCATTTAGATATTAATCGAATTTATAAAGAATTGATGCAACTTAACTTATTGATTAGTTGAATTTTATTTCTTAATTCCCATCTAATCAATTTCCCTGCCATTTATTAAACTAGCCTGATTGTCCACTGATTAGGCGGATTAAACTGATCGCCACAGATGAAAATACTACAGTTATAATCTTTAACTTATTATCAAAAAATATAAAGGATTAAGAGTTTTCTATAAAGAAATCCGCGATATCCGTTTAACCTGCCTAACCCGTGGGCAATAATCATAATCTAAAAATAACCATACTTTTTATTTCTTCTTAAATTTCTGTTAGCTGACATTTTTATATCGGCAGAATCTTTGTTTCTTTGTAAAAACAGTTTCAAAATGATTCACGCAAAAAATATACATAAGTTCTACGATAAATTAGAGGTTTTAAAGGGAGTCGACCTTCATATCAAAAAAGGAGAAATTGTTTCTATAGTGGGTGCATCAGGTGCTGGAAAAACCACTCTTTTGCAAATTTTGGGAACACTGGATCATCCTGAAAGAAACGCCGAATCCTCTCTGACTATCAACGGAGAAAATGTATTGAAATTGCAGGATGTAGAAACTGACAATACAAAACAAGAAAAAACATTCAAATGGGTTTCGTGGATAGGCGGCATCTATACTTTATGTTTACTTGCTTTTTTAGTATTATTTAAGCTTACCATATTTGACGATGTCTTTAGATACATCACGATTGCAGCCTTATTACTGCCTCTTTTAGCATTAGCAATTTATATGAATCGTTATTTTAAAAAGAAAAGCAAACAAGACAAAATATTATCTAATTTCAGAAATCTAAATCTTGGTTTTATTTTTCAATTTCATCAATTATTACCTGAATTTACCGCTCTGGAAAACGTTTGTATTCCTGCATTCATGGCCAACAGACCAAAAGCCGAAACCGAAAAAGAAGCTAAAAGAATTTTAGAATATCTGGGATTATCGCACAGAATACATCATAAACCAAACGAACTTTCGGGCGGAGAACAGCAACGAGTTGCCGTAGCACGAGCCTTAATCAACAAACCTGATGTTATTTTTGCCGATGAACCTTCGGGAAATCTTGACACGCATTCTGCCGAAAACCTGCATCAGTTATTCTTCCAGCTTCGTGACGAATTTGGACAAACGTTTGTGATTGTAACGCATAACGAAGAATTGGCCAATATGGCTGATAGAAAATTAGTTATGTCTGATGGACAAATTATTTCTTAAATATGATTTTAATTTTTATTAGTTGGATTTATATACTTTTTACAACCATTAATTTAGGTTTTCTAACAGATAGAATATTACAGCTAAAAAATCAAAATTTTACTATCACATCTATTCTCGGTCTATTTGCGACAACTATAATAGCAAGTATCTGGGCCATTTTTGGTAGAATAAATATTGAATTTCATGTTTTTTTACTCTTATTAAACATCTTTATTTCTTTAATATTTAAAGATCAAATCATTGCAATTTATAAAATGGTTTTATCTCAATTTAAGGAATTGCAAAACATTCTAAAAATTGTTTTTGCTATAACCACTTTATTAATAATTGCGCAATGCTCTTCAATTCCTTTTATTATAGACAACGAATCGTACTACATTCAAACTATAAAATGGATTAATGAATACGGTTTTGTAAAAGGGCTTGCTAATTTACACTTATTTTTAGGGCAAACTAGCGGCTGGCATGTTACGCAAAGTGTTTTTAATTTTTCTTTCATTTATAAAAATTTTAATGACCTAAGCGGTTACTGTCTCTTTCTTGGAACTTTTTTTTCAATTCAAAAATTAAATGAATTTTATACCACCAATAATAAAATCTATCTTATTACAGGGCTGCTTCCGCTATTCAACATTTTTCTGTTTCAATTTATAAGTGCCCCTTCTCCTGATATTCCGGTTTATGTTTTTTCGATTATACTCTTCTTCTACTTTCTAGAAAATTTTAAAAAACTGACGCCAGAAGTATTTTATCTGATTGTAATTTTAGTTCTTTATTTGATTTACATCAAAAATACAATGCTAACTTTTGCAATAATTCCAATTATATTATTGGCTTTACATTTTAAACTGATTTCAAAAAAATTATTAAAACCTATATTGCTGACAATTTTAGTTATCTCACTCTTTATCATCAAAAATATGATTATTTGTGGATCTCCCATTTTTCCATCTAAAATTTTTAGTAATTTATCGACAGTTTATGCAATTCCAGATACTATCGAAAGTTTCTATTATGACTCCATTAAGCATTTTGGCTACTCTGTTACTGCTCAGCAATATGATTCAATGTCACCTTTTAATTTGTTTTTAAATTGGCTGACACTTCCAAAACTTCATGGTTTATTCAATTTGTTGAGTATTTTTCTGGTCATTTTTGTTCCATTTTTTATCTATAAATTTCAAAATAGAAAAAGTCTCTGGACACTTTATATAGTGATGGTCTTACAATTAATTTTGCTTTTTATAACATCACCGCAATATCGGTTTTTCATGAATTTTATAATATTCTTTTCTCTTTTTTGTTTCTCTTGTTTAATTCAGAATAAGAAAACAATTAATTCAATATTGACCCTATCGCTAATTCCAGTATTTATTATATTATTTTTTCCTTTAAGTTTTAATAGTTTTTCTAATAATCCTTTGATGCGAAAATCTAGTAATTTCTCCATTAAAAATATTGTGTTACCGTATAAAAACACAAAAAACAATACTGATTTTATTATTGTAAAACTTGGAAATCTTAACTACAACTCACCCGTAAACAACGATTTCTTTTGGGGAAATGGAGATGGTGATTTACCTTGCGTGAATAAAGATCAAATTGAATATTTCAAAAAATATTTCAATACAATTCCGCAAATGCGGACAAACGATTTAAAAGACGGATTTTACGCCAAAAAACTTTTATAAAATGAATAAAGCAGAACTCAAAGAATTTCTCGACGAAAAAGTCATTCAATATAACAATCAGGATTTTATTGATAGCGATCCGGTGCAAATTCCGCATTTATTCTCTCAAAAAGAAGATATTGAAATTGCCGGTTTCCTAAGCGCCACAATAGCCTGGGGAAATCGTAAAATGATTATCAAAAATTCGCATCAAATGATGGATTTAATGGGCAATACACCTTATGATTTTGTCATGTCACATTCTGATGACGATTTAGTTCGCCTCGAAAATTTCGTTCACCGCACTTTCAACGGAAAAGATTTTGGCGGTTTCATAAAGGGATTACAGCACATTTACAACAATCATGGCGGATTAGAAGCTGTTTTTGCCAAACATCAGGAAAAAGAGAGTCTGCAAAAAAGCATTCACGAATTCAAAAAAATATTCTTCGAAATCGATCATTTGCCACGAACCCAAAAACACATTTCAGATCCTCTGAATAATTCGGCAGCAAAAAGAATCAACATGTATTTGCGCTGGATGGTTCGTCAGGACACAAAAGGAGTTGATTTAGGTATCTGGAAAAGCATTTCGCCCGCTTTGTTATCCTGTCCGCTTGATGTTCATTCCGGAAATGTTGCCCGAAAATTAGGAATCCTTACCCGAAAACAAAATGACGGGAAAGCATTAACAGAATTGGATCTTAAACTTAGAAAAATGGATGCTCAGGATCCTGTAAAATATGATTTCGCCCTTTTTGGATTAGGCGTTTTTGAAGGGTTTTAATTTTCACAATAATCATATAATTTACTATTGCTACACTAGACAAAATTCAAAATTATTTCAATATACGCTTACACTAAATTTCAAAAAATATACCGAACACAAAACAAGGTTGAAAATACAATTTCAACCTTGTTTCTTTGAAAAATTCCCCAATTCTCTGTACCCCAACGTACTCACCTATTCATTAGCTTTATTGCGTTTTTTTTCGTAATATTACATGTTAAGCTATGTTATATGGAGCACTTTATTGGTTATATAAAACATTACGCCATTCCATTATTTGTAATTATAAGCCTGTCTTTAGCGATTATTTTAGTACTAAAAAGAATTCATTATCAATACACGCTACCGTACAGACACCTTATCATACGCAAATCTGAAATTTTCCTCACAGAGATTACCTTATCAAAACCTGATAAAAATACTTTAAAATATAAAATAGCAAAGTTCAAATCAGAAATTCCGATACATAAAACCTGGTGTAAAAATATGCTCATAGAGGATATGATCCGGATGAAAAGCAACTTAAAAGGTAAAACGGCAAAAAACATTCTTCTTATTTATAAGCAGTTGGATCTCAATCATTATTCGGCAAGTTTAATTCGCGATTTCAGAAAATACAAAAAACGCGAAGGAATTTATCATTTTCAGGCATTAAAATACAAACCTGGGATTTCGCTCCTAAAAAAATATTTATTTCATCCGGATAAAATCATTCGGTCAAATGCTAATATTGCATATTTGGCATTATCTAAAGGGGATTGGCAGGCTGTAAATAAACTGCCTATTCAAGTTTCGATTATAACAACCATAAAAGTAATGGATGTTTTACATTCAGAAAAAATACCAATTCCGCCCAACATAGATCTTTGGATACAATCTGAAAATCCAACGATTCTAAAATTGGCTGTTATGACAATGGTTTTTTATAACTACCGAAACAAATCGGCAGAAATAATCAGTCTCTTACATCACGAAGACAAGGACTTACGTATAGATGTTATTATTGCCATTCGCGATCTTTATCTTTTTGAAGCCGAAGACGAATTACTCCTTTTATTTGAAACCGAAACGCTGGAAATTCAACTTGAAATTCTTGAGGCGCTATCAGCAATAGGTTCAGAAAAAACGATCGACTATTTAAACATTCAAATAAAAAAAGAAGCAATAAAAGACCTCAAATTACAAATGGTTTGCTGTTTGAATACTATAGATCCTTCGGGACTTAATGTATTAGGAACACAAGATTCAGATACCCAAAAAATGATCAATCACATCAGAAAAAGACAGTTATGATTCATGATTTTCTATCACATCTTATTCGTGGTTATGATATTTTTATAGCCTGGTTTTCTGTTGGATATATTTTATTCTACATATTCCTTTCTATATTATCCTATTGGGCCATTATAAAACATTTAAAATACCAAAAATATCTTGAAGAAGAAGTTTTGCTTCGCTCCAATCATATTTTAGGTGTTTCGATTGTTGCTCCGGCTTTTAACGAAGGTGTAAATATTGTGTACAATGTAAAATCTTTGCTTTCACTAACATATCCTAAATATGAGATCATTATTGTAAATGACGGAAGTACAGATGACACGCTGGAAAAACTTATAAGCGAATTTGATTTGGTCAAAATTGATTTCTATTATCAGGAAAAAATTGTCACACAACCTGTTCGAGGGCACTATAAATCGACAAATCCCGTTTATTCAAAATTGCTTATCGTTGATAAAGTAAACGGCAAAAGCAAGGCAGATGCCTCAAATGCAGGAATAAACTCGTCGCAATATCCGCTGTTTTTATGCACAGATGTAGATTGTATTCTAAAAAGAGATACCATTTTGAAACTCGCAAAGCCTTTTATGGAAAATGAAACACGCGTCATTGCCTGTGGTGCCGGAATCAGGATTTCGAATTCGTGTGAGATCAAAGAAGGTTTTTTGTTTAAAGTGCATTATCCTAAAGAATGGTATCCGCGTTTTCAGGAATTAGAATATGTGCGTTCGTTTTTGTTTGGCCGAATGGCCTGGAGTCAGATCAACGGTTTGCTTTTGGTTTCCGGCGGACTCGGAATGTTTGATAAAGATATCGTAATAAAAGCTGGCGGATATTGGCATCAATCACTGGGCGAAGATATGGAACTGGTTACCCGAATGAGAAAACATATGCATGAAACTAAAGAGCCTTTTTTGATAAAATATATCCCGGAATCGCTTTGCTGGACCGAAGTTCCAGGCACAAAAGAAGTGTTTTTAAGACAACGCATTCGCTGGGCACGAGGATTAGTACAAACACTATATTTGCATCGGGATATGTTTTTAAATCCAAAATACGGCCGCACAGCATTTTTAGTCTTGCCCTACTTTTTTAGTTTTGAATTTCTAGTTCCTATTATTGAGTTTATAGGCATCATAACTTTGATTTCAAGCTTTGTGTTTGGTATTATAAATTTTCAGTATTTACTAATTATAAGCTTGTTGGTGTATTTATTTTACCTCTCGATAACGATCATTTCTATTTTAATTGATGAAATTTTATATAAAAGTTATGCTAATTACAAAGAATTATTAGTCCTTATTGGTATGGCTGCGATAGAACCTTTTGTATATCATCCCATTACGGTGTATGCATCATTAAAAGGATATTGGCTTTTCTTTAGAAAAAAAGAACAAAACTGGGGCGTTATGGTTCGAAAGGGATACGCAGCCCCAACTAAAAAATAATTGATAATGAAAAACCTTAAAGCGTTACAACAAATTGTACTGTTTTTTTGCGTGTTTTTATTTTCTAACCAAAATAGTCACGCGCAAAAAATTGACACTGATAGTCTTTTGACTGTGATAATTAATGACATGAAAAGTACGCGTCCTAATTACAAACTCAATATTGAGAGAGGATTATTAGGTAAAAAATTAGCGCCTGCTTATATCGATTTTTATTTGGCCTTGGGCAGAAATTATGATTTAATAAAAGTAAATGACAGCGCCCGATTTTATTATAATTACGTCATTGATAAAAACTCCAGATATGAAGATGCTTTTCTTTACCTTATCAATTTAGATTTAGAAGATCAGAATTATGATGAAGCGCTTGATTTAACCCATAAAGCTATTGAATTATATCCCGACAACAGAAACTTCAGACTTAAGCGAATTGCAATTTATTCATTACAAAACGACACTCAAAATGAGGCTAAATATCTTAAATCTATCCGCGCAAAATTTCCTAATGACGCTGATATAGAGCAACGCCTTTATGCTTTATATTCTAAAACCAATATAGATCGTATTGGAGCCTATTACAACATCACCACAATCGATCGTGAAGGAGTTGGTCCGTGGCATTTGGCCAGCGCTGATTATATGCGGCAACGCACCTGGGGAAGTGTAATTGGGAGGGTGAGTTACGCCAAAAGACTTTCATCTCATTTGGTTCAGGCCAGCGGACTTCAGTTTGAAGTTGAATCGTATTTGTATGCCCGAAAAAATAATTATTCTTATCTTGATGTCGCCTATAGCAAAGACAGTGCTTTTCCGCAATGGCGATTAGGATACTCTTATTTTCATAATTTTAAAAAAGGCTGGGAAGCTGATTTGGGCGTTCGTTATATTGCCATGCAGGACAACAGTAATCTAAAAACAATTAATGTAGGACTTGGAAAATATTTTGGTTCTTATTGGGTTAATTTAAGATCTTATATTCAAAAAGACAATCCGTCATTTATAGTAACATCTCGTTATTATTATAAAACAAAATTTGATTACGTTACGCTGATAGCGGGTTACGGAACTTCGCCTGATGACCGCACACGAGCGGCAGAATACAATACCAGAATATCTTTACTATCGTACAGACTTAGTGCAGGTTACTTTAGATTAATAAACAATCATTATGTTGTTGGTTTTCTGATTACGGATAATGAACAGGAATACACAAAAAATAAATTTCAGGCTGAACTGGATTTTGCTTTTTTAATGCAATACAAATTTTAAATCTCATGAGAAAAAAGCAATATAGATGTTTTCAACTTTTATTTTTTTCCATTTTTAGTTTTAATATGATGGCACAATCTGAAATTATAATTACTGATAAAAACAAAATTATTACTGCTTCTGAAAACGCTCAGCAAGCGGCAAAAATTTTAAAAATATATTTGGATAAATCTTTCGCAAAACCTTTTGAAATTGCAGCCGATAGCAAGAAAGAAACTAATGCCTCAGAAATAATCCTATCGATATCAGAAAATGAAAAACTAAAACCGAATGAATTTATCATCAAAAGCGATTCAAAATCAATCTATTTGATCGCTTCAAACCAAAAATACCTGCGTTATGCCGTTTATACTTTATTAGAAATATGGGAGTTTAGAAAATTTACCTCCACAGAAAACTATATTCCAAAAGTAACACAACTTACTTTTGTCAAGAATATTCAAAAAGTACATCAGCCTTCATTTGATTATCGCGCGCTTTTATATACCGATTGTTATGATGAAGATTTTAGAGACTGGCATAAACTCGACTGGCAGGTTGATGATTTTGGCATTTGGGGACATTCTTTTAGTGTTTTGGTTCCTGCAAAAGAGTACTTTAAAACCAATCCCAAACTTTTTGCTTTATACGAAGGCAAACGAAATACTGAATCATTATGTATGAGCAATGATACAGTTGTAGATTTGGTACAGAAAAAAATGACCAGGATTATTGAAGAAAAACCAAATGCTCAATTTTATTCGGTGAGTCAAAATGATGATGTTGTGTATTGTGAATGTGCAGAATGTAAAGCGTTGAACAAAAAATACGGCGGACCTCAAGGTTCTTTTTATTATTTCCTAAATAAAATCGCAGCGCATTTTCCTAAAACAAAAATTACAACCCTTGCCTATCTTCATACTTTCAAACCTCCTGTAAATTTAAAAATAGAACCTAACATTCACACCATTCTTTGTCCGATTGAATTGAATCGCGCAAAACCAATTACTGCAGAAAACGCTGCTTCGTTTGTAAAAATACTAGAAAACTGGAGTACTACTTCTCCTTATTTATTTTTATGGGATTATACGGTTCAATTTTCGAATTACATGTCTCCTTTTCCTAATTTCGAATCTTTTCAGGGTAATTATAAACTCTTTAAAAAGAATAAAGTAAAAGGAATATTCGCTCAGGGTTACTCTGATATTCCTGGAGATTTCTCAGAATTACGACAATACCTTCTGGCTAAATTAATGTGGAATACTGATATTGATCTCGAAGCGACAACTGCTGATTTTTTAAGAGGCTTTTATGGAAAAGCTGCACCTTTTGTCAGCAAATATTTGAATCTTATGGAAACGAATCAAAAGAAAAGTAATGCTTATCTCGATATTTATTCCAGTCCTGTAGAAGCCCGAAATACTTTTCTGACACCTCAAACAATAGATCAGTACGATCAATTATTAGAGCAAGCTTCTGCAGCTGTCGAAAATGATTCGGTTTTACATTCACGTATTCAAAAACTACGTCTGGCTTTAGAATATGTTTATTTTGAACAGGCAAAATTTTACGGAAAAAACCAGCACGGAATGTTTATCGTAAATTCTAAAGGAGAAAAAGAGGTAAAAGAAGGTTTAACAGAAAGAGTACTTAAATTTGCCAGGGCCTGCAATCAGTTTGGTATTTACGAACTCAGCGAAGGCGGACTTTCTCCTGATAATTATTATAAGGAATGGCTGGAAATTTGCAAAAATACTACCACACACTTAGGAGAAGATTTAAAAGTAAATTTTATAACGCAACCTTCAAATGAATTTAAAGGCAAAGGAAGTTATGGTTTAGTTGATGGAAACAGAGGTTATAGAGATTTTAACATTAACTGGATGGGCTGGTACGAAAATAATCCTGAAATTGAAATCGAAACAAAAAAGCTCAATTTCAATATGTTAAAACTCAATTTCCTGAACGATCAGCGACATTGGATTTTTATGCCAAAAAAAATAAAGGTTTATGGTTTCAAAGACCAAAAATGGAATCTTCTGCAAGAAAAAATTTGTGACAATTTAACAGAAGACTTTGAAATTACAACAAAATCATGGGAAATTACAGATCAAAGCTTTAGTAGTTTTGCCAGGATTAAAGTCATTGTAGAAAACCAATCAGAAATACCGTTATGGAGAAAACGCAAAAACAAAAAACCAATGGTAATGCTGGACGAAATAGAATTGTATAAAAAATGAAAATCTAAATATGAACACGAGTGACAAAAAAATTATGATCATAGATCATGATGAAATGACAATCGAAATTCTGAAATTTATTCTAAAAAGAGAAGGTTATAAAATAAGTATTGCCAAAGACGGCATCAATGCGCTGGAAAGAATTTCTACCATTATGCCTGATTTAGTGATTACTAACATTATTGTGCCCTTAAAATCCGGTCTGGAAATCATCAGTCATATCAAACAAAATTTCAAAACCATTCGCGTGGTGGCACTTTCTGCACTTGGCGAAGAAGAAAATACTGTTGAAGAAGCTTTTGAATTGGGAGTAGATGATTTTATTGCTAAACCCTTTAATCCAAACGAACTTTTATTGCGAATAAAACGATTTTTATAGCAATTTAAACTCTATTTTTAAGAAATACGAATACCACAAACTATCGTAATTTCTAAGAAGTACCAATTTTCAGCTATTTATAGCTATATTTGCACAAAATTTAATGCAAATGAGCACTTTCGAAAAATTCAATCTTCCAAAATCAGTACAAAAAGCAATCGACGAATTAGGCTTTGTTACGCCTACTCCTATTCAGGAAAAATCCTTTGCCGTGATTATGTCTGGCCGAGATATGATGGGAATTGCACAAACCGGTACCGGTAAAACATTTGCTTATTTATTGCCTCTTTTAAAACTATACAAATTTACCCCAACCAATACGCCGAAAATTGTAATTCTGGTTCCGACACGTGAATTAGTAGTTCAGGTTGTAGATGAAATCGAGAAACTAACCAAATACATGTCGGTAAGTACACTTGGTATTTTTGGTGGTGTAAATATCAATACACAAAAAAAAGCGGTTTACGAAGGTGTAGATATTTTAGTTGGAACGCCAGGTAGAATGATGGATTTAGCTTTGGATGCTGTTGTGCGTTTTGATGAAACTCAAAAATTAGTTATTGACGAGTTTGATGAAATGCTGAATCTTGGTTTCCGTACGCAATTGACAGCGCTTCTGGCGATGATGAAAACCAAACGTCAGAACATTCTTTTTTCAGCTACCATGACCGATGAAGTAGATGCTGTTTTGAATGACTTTTTTGATTTTCCGGAAGAAGTTACACTGGCTGCTTCAGGAAGTCCGCTTGAAAACATTACTCAGGTTACATATAATGTACCTAACTTTAATACAAAAGTAAATCTGTTAAAACATTTATTAGAAACAAACGAAAGCATGGAACGTGTTTTGGTTTTTGTGAATAATAAAAAGATTTCGGATATGCTGCATACCAGAATCGAAGAAGATTTTGAAGGTCAGTTTGGTGTAATTCACTCGAATAAATCTCAGAATTACCGTTTGAGTACTATGGCCGAATTCCAGGAAGGAAATCTTCGTGGACTGATCACTACAGATATTATGGCGAGAGGTTTAGACATTTCGAATATCTCTCACGTTATTAACTTCGAACTTCCTGAATTTCCTGAATTGTACATGCACAGAATTGGTCGTACAGGTCGTGCAGATGCAACGGGAACTGCGATTAGTTTTATAACTCCCCGCGAAGAAGAATTTAAAGTTGAGGTTGAAGTATTGATGAATCAGGAATTGGCAATAGCTGATTTTCCTGAAGAAGTGGAAGTTTCATCAAAACTAATCGAACCTGAAAAAGACAAACAGCCTATTAAGTTTTTAATGAAAAAACAAACCCTAAAAGGGGACGGTGCTTTTCATGAAAAAGATAAAAAGAATAAAAAAGTAAATCTTGGAGGACCTTCTAAAACCAAAAAGAAAACGCACGGATCTGTGAACAGAAACATGTTGAAAACAAGAGACAAGAAAAGAAAAGATAAGAACAAATAGTTTTTTTTAGGTTATAAGGTTCTGAGTGACTAAGATACTAAGTGGAAAATATAAAAAATGGCTTAAAGATTAAAACATCTTTAAGCCATTTTTTTATTGCAGGATCTGGCAAAAAACTCAGAACCTTAGCAACTTAGAATCTTAGAACCTTTCAATTAAATTTTAGTAAAAACCAATCCCACCGGCGAACACAATTCTATTTTTTTTCCGGTATTGCTAAGTTTTCCTGTGATTTTATCTCTTTTAAAAATAATGATATCATTTGTGTATTGATGACCAACTAAAAGGTAGTTTCCGGTTGGGTCAATAGCAAAATCCCTTGGGCCTTTTCCTAAAGTACTTTCCTGCTCTACAAATTTAATATTCCCGTCTTTTTGAATTTGGTAAACCGAAATTGAGTTTGCATCAACACGATCTGTTACATAAAGAAATTTTCCGTCAGGTGAAATTTTAATCGCTGCGGCACCAGTTCCTCCGGTAAATCCTTTTGGCAATATACTGGTTTCGGCAAGTCGTTTTAAACTTCCCGATTTATCATAACTAAAAGTAGTAAGAGTTGCATCTAATTCCTGAACTAAATACACAAATTTACCGTCTTTACTAAACGTCAAATGCCTTGGGCCACTTCCTTTTTTTACATCTACAGATCCTTTTAAAGTTAGTACTTCATGGCTCGCACCCGGATTGTATTTATAAATAAAAACTTTATCCTGACCAAGGTCATTCGATAGAACAAATTTTTTATCCGGAGAAAAAACAACCTGATGTACATGTGCCTTTTCCTGACGTGCTGCATTTGGTCCTTTCCCTTCATGCTGAATCAATTGCTGACCTTCTGTTATACTTCCGTCAGCATTCTTTTTAAAAACAGCAATGCTTCCACCAGAATAATTAGCAACGATTACATTTTTTTCATCATTAATTAAATGGCAAGGATCTGCACCCAATGAAGAATTTGTATTCAATACCTTAAGTTTACCCGTTGGAGCATCATAAGTTAAGGCTGTTACTGCACTTTGATTTCCGTTTTCGTTTACTGCATAAACAAATTTATTATTTGCAGCAACAGATAAATAACTCGGACTCACTACTTTTTCTGTAGAATTTTTTAATTTAAATTCTCCTGAAACGCTATTAAATTCGTAAACGTAAATTCCTTTACTATCACAAGTATTGGTATAAGTTCCTACCAGTAAATTGAATTTATTCTGAGCTTGTGAAGTTGTGAATGCCAAAGCCGAAAAAAGAAACATATATAATCTTTTCATAGTTTTTATTTGTTTTTTGAATAGGCTAAAATACTCAATAATATCGTTCGCAAAGTCATTTTTTGTTACAAAAGAAATTACAAAAGTTACATTATTCAAACTCGTTGTTAACTTTTTTAAAGCATATAAGTAATATAGGAGATTATAAGTTCATTTAATTTTTCTGTAATTACAGTTTACTTATAATCTCCTATATTACTTACATGGTTTAAATACCATTACCTATATGTTTTGATGAAAAATTTGTATTTTTGACCAGTATCTACAAAATGTAGTGAAATAAATCTAAGCCAGAATGCATTTTAAACATCCCGAAATTCTATACTTTCTGTTTTTATTGATTGTGCCAATTTTGGTTCATTTATTTCAATTGCGACGTTTTAAAATCTCTTATTTTACTAATGTACGTTTCTTAAAAGAGCTTTCGATTCAAACCCGAAAAAGTTCTAAAATCAAGAAAAGACTGTTATTAGCGACTCGTTTATTATTGCTTACGTGCATTATTTTAGCTTTTGCCCAACCTTTTTTTGAAGCACAAGACAGTAAAAATGCAACTAACGAAATGTATATTATTCTGGACAATTCGTTTAGTATGCAAGCCAAAGGCAAAAAAGGTGAATTATTAAAACGTGCTGTTCAGGAATTATTAGAAAACACGCCCGAAGCGACTCAGTTTTCGTTATTAACCAATACCGAAAATTATTGGAACACTGATATTAAATCATCCAAAAGTAGTTTACAGAACTTAAAATACAGCGCCACTCCTTTTGAACTTCCGTCGATTATGGCGAAGATAAAAGCACATAAATCGGCTTACAAAAAAGACATTGTTATTATCACAGATGCTGTTGGTCTGGCTGAAAAAGATGTTGCAACTATTGATACCGAAGAGAAACCGTATTTTATAATTCCAACGGCAGAACAAAAAAACAACATCGCTATTGACAGTGTTTACATCAACCAGACTTTAGAAAATTTCTATGAAATTAGCGTAAATCTATCAGCTTACGGAGAAGATTTCAAACCTGTTTCTATGGCATTGTACAATCAAAATAAACTGATTGCCAAAACAATTATCAAGTTTGATGCGAAGAAAAAGAAAGTCAATTTCACAATTCCAAAAGAAGCCTTTCACGGATATGTAAGTATTGATGACAATGGTCTTACTTATGATAACAAGCTTTATTTTAGCATTTCGAAAAATAAAAAGACAAATGTTATAAGTATCGGCGAGCCCGAAAAAAGCAATTTCTTATCGAGAATCTATACTTCTTCAGAATTCAATTATAACAATTATTCGATTAGCAATTTAGATTATAATAGTTTAGACAAACAGAATACGATAATTCTAAATGAGCTAGTTGAAGTTCCTCAGGCTTTACAAACTACTTTAAAAGCATTTGTATCTAAAGGCGGAAACTTAGTTGTCATTCCTTCTGAAAAATCATCAATTTCTAATCTTAATTCATTTCTTGGTAATTTCGGAAAAATCCAGTTCAATACTCTGGAAAACAAAACTAAGTTAATTACCAAAATCAATTTTGATCATCCTTTATTCTCCGGGGTTTTCGAGAATAAAATCACCAATTTTCAATATCCAAAAACAAATAATTCATTTGCTGTTTCGAGTTCTTATCCGGCCGTTTTATCGTATGAAGATCAAAGTGTATTTGTAACCGCAATTCAGAATCCGGTTTCTGGGATCACCGTTTTTTCTGCACCGATAAACGCAGTAAATTCAAACTTTCAGCAATCACCATTAATTGTTCCGTTGTTTTATAAAATGGGGCAAAACAATCAGAAAACCGGAGTTAATGCATTGACTATTGGTAATAATCAGCCTTATTTTGTAGATGTATTACTAACCAAAGATGCTATTCTGGAAGTAAAAGGAACAGAAGATTCCTTTATTCCTATTCAGCAAATATTAAATAATAAGGTAAAACTAACCTTTAACGATTTCCCGGAAACAGCCGGAAACTATAGTGTTTTTGATAAAAAAGAATGGATAGAAAACCTGAGTTTCAATTACAAAAGAACCGAAAGCGATCTGAGTCAGGTGAACACCAACGTGGTTTCTGATTTTAAAACTGCCGATACAATTTCGACCATATTTAATACATTACAAACTGAGCGAACTGACAGCCAAATTTGGAAATGGTTTGTTATCTTTGCACTGTTATTTTTAGCATTAGAAATGGCCATTATCAAATTCGTAAAGTAAAACTTAAAGTTTTACTTTTTTTTGAACCATTAAGAGATTAAGAAGAATAAGCTTCGTCTTAAATTTTAAATGGTAATAGAGACTTAAGTACTATTTCTGTTCATTAAGAATATTGAGTTTTTCCTTTATTAACTTAATTCCTTAATGGTTCAGAAAAATTAAGCATTCATGCTTCAAAATAATTTAATTGTTTCAGTACAAAATAAATATCTACATATGAAAATAATCATCCGAAGCGCCAAAATTATCGATTCAAAAAGTCCGTTTCATAACCAGACCGTTGATCTTTTAATTGCAGATGGTTTAATAGAAAAAATAGGAACTTCAATTCTGGATATCGAGGATACCACCGAAGTTAAATTTGACAATTTACATCTTTCTCAAGGTTGGTTTGATAGCAGCGTTTCTTTTGGAGAACCGGGTTATGAAGACAGAGAAACTATTGCAAACGGATTGAATGTTGCCGCAAAGAGCGGGTTTACCGGTATTGCTCTTCAACCGAACTCTTTCCCTGTTATCGACAATCAATCACAGGTAAATTTTGTAAAAAACAAAGCAAATGGTTTTGCTACCGCACTTTTCCCAATTGGGGCTTTAACAAAAGCGAGCGAAGGAAAAGATATGGCAGAATTGTTTGATATGAAAAAATCCGGAGCTGTTGCTTTTGGAGATTACAATAAAAGTATCGACAACGCCAACTTGCTCAAAATTGCTTTACAATACGTTCAGGATTTCGACGGATTGGTTATTACCTATTCCCAAGACCCTAATATTAAAGGAAATGGAGTTGCAAATGAAGGAATTGTTTCGACCAAATTAGGGTTGAAAGGAATTCCAAATTTAGCAGAAGAACTTCAAATATCAAGAAATTTATTTCTACTGGAATATACGGGAGGGAAACTTCATATTCCAACAATTTCTACTGCAAAATCGGTGGAATTAATTAGAGAAGCTAAAGCAAAAGGGTTACAGGTTACTGCGAGTGTTGCCGTACATCATTTGGTTTTAACCGATGAAAAATTAGAAGGGTTTGATACCCGTTTTAAAGTTACACCGCCGTTAAGAACCGAAACCGACAGACAAGCTCTATTAAATGGAGTAAAAGACGGTACGATAGACATCATTACTTCAGACCATAACCCAATTGATATCGAATTCAAAAAAATGGAATTTGATACCGCTAAAAACGGAACAATTGGTCTTGAAAGTGCGTTTGGCGCTTTGTTAACTGTTTTACCGTTTGAAACGGTAATTGAAAAATTAACTTCGGGAAAAGCTGTTTTTGGAATTGAAAGTGATTCAATTGCTGAAGGTTCTAAAGCTAACTTTACTTTTTTTACTCCGGAAGGAACAGCAACTTTTACGAAAGCCAATATTCTTTCAAAATCTAAAAATTCTGCTTTTTTAGGAACAGAAATCAAAGGTTCTGTTTATGGAATTTTGAATCAAAATCAACTTGTTATATCTCAATAATTACAATGAATAATTCAATCGAAGAAGGAAAATCAATCGCTATTACCAGTTATATTTTAATTATTGGTGTTTTGATCGCGATGTCTATGAACTCTGAAAATAAAAATAGTTTTGCCTCTTTTCATATTCGTCAGGCTTTAGGATTATCACTTGCTTTTATTTCCTTCGGAGCCATTATCAGCAATTTCGACAGCTTTATGATTACTTTTCCCATGTGGATTTGTATTTCGATATTATGGACATATGGCATTTTTAGCGCTATACAAGGGCAAACAAGACCAATTCCTTTAGTTGGGAATTTGTTTCAAAAATGGTTTAAATCCATCGGTTAAAAAATTCCAATTTTTGAAGTTCCAAATTCCAAACTTAAAAGCTTTCTGAAAGTTCGAAATTTTGACAAAGATCAACTTCGAAAGAAACTCATAACTCAAAACTTATAACTCATAACTTTCCAAAAGAAATGAATCTATCTTTAGAATATAAAATACAAGAACCAAAAGTTATCTTAGATAAAAATCCTGTTTTACTTTTATTACACGGATACGGCAGCAACGAAGCTGATTTATTCTCGTTTGCTACTGAACTTCCTGACAATTATTATATTATTTCTGCCCGCGCACCCTATGATTTACAATATGGAGCTTACGCTTGGTATGCTATTAATTTTGATGCTGACCAGAATAAGTTTTCAGATAATGAGCAAGCGAAAACTTCACGCGATTTGATCGCTAAGTTTGTTGATGAATTGGTTGCCAATTATCCTATTGATGCCAATAAAATTACTTTGGTTGGTTTTAGCCAGGGTTCTATTTTAAGTTATGCTGTTGCACTTTCGTATCCTGAAAAAATTCAGAGAGTTGTTGCCATGAGTGGTTATTTCAACGAAGAAATCATCAAAGAAGGTTACGAGAAAAATGACTTTAAAAACTTAAAAATATTCGCCTCTCACGGAACTGTAGATCAGGTAATCCCTATTGATTGGGCGAGAAAAACTCCTGCTATTTTAGAAAAACTGCATATTCCGGTTACTTACAAGGAATATCCTGTTGGTCACGGAGTTGCTCCACAAAATTTCTTTGATTTTAAAAATTGGCTGGCGGAGTAGTTTTCTAGTCACAGTTTTTAGTCTCAGTTTTTAGTTATTTTAAATCCTTATAATGAGTAATTTCCCAATTATATTAACTGACGAAAAAATTAAGGACAGCAATAAAGACTTTAGAAGTGCGCTGTTTTCTTTAGATCAAAATAGTATCAATAAAGATAATTTTACTCACTTAACCAGGATTTATTCTACTACAAAACAATTGGATATTAGAAATAAAGCCTTAAGATTATTATACGATTTTGATTTTCCTGAATTAAAGGATTTCTTTGATAATGCATATAAAAAGGAAAGATATCTCGACATGAAAATCTATGCATTGCGTGGACTTTCTCAGTTTACAACTGAGAAGGAAATTGAAAAACTATTACTGAAATTTAATCTGACATTACTGAAAAGACAAGAAACAACGCCTTATAATTATCAGGAATACGAACTTTTAAGAGGACAAAATTCTTTACCATATTTAGCTGAAAAATACAATTACAATTGTTTTAGAGAAACATTAAATCAGGTAAACGAGCAATATAACGCAATGCCTGAAGCTTTTAAAGGGCATTTTACAATAGATAAAAATGGTGAGTTTGTATCTTTAAGAAATCCCGATGAAAGTTCGCAAATGATTAAAGATTTTTTTAATGGCAAAAAAGAACAGTAAGAATCGTAAATTAAAATCGACAAGCAACTATAAAATTCTGAATTCCAAGAATATATTTATAATTACACTCATTGTTATCCCTTTAACTATTATAAGTGTTTGGCTTTTTGGACTAGGAAATCATAGTTCCTTTTTTGAAAATTCGCTATTATCAACAACCATTTTATCTATAGCTTTCTTCCTATTTATAACTATTGGATTATTCAAAGGAATTAAAATAAAAGATAATCTGGGGGAAATAACAGATCGTTTTGATCCATCAAAAATTGATTTTATAAAGGAAGCCGTTACAGACCGAAGTATTGAAGACGCACCGGATGTTGGCGAAGGATTTTTTGGAATAATAATAAGCCTAATTTTATGGTTTGTTATGGCCGTTATAATTAGCTATTTATGTTGGGCATTTGGCGCAATAGTATGGTTTTCTATTTTAACTTTTATCGCAATGCTTTATTGGATATTCTTCAGGGCAATACGACTTGTTTTTAAAAAATCATCTAAATGCAGAGGTAATTATTCAAATAGTATTTTATATGGATTCAGTTTTACAATCCTTTATAACTTTTGGATTTATGCAATTATTTTAATGACACAGCATTTTTCTTAAAATAAAAAAGTCGCAGCTTCAAACTGAAAACTGCGACTGTATACTGTAAATTTTTACTGTCCTGTATAAATAATTTTACCATTCTTTTTCAAAACATAACCTTTCCAGGGAATCAATTGATAATCATCTTTCGTCCAGGAATCACCTTCGGATTTTCTTTCTAAAAGGATTGGTTCTTTTTGAGTATCCAGAAAAAGTTCGGCTTGGTTTCCTTCAAAAATCACGTATGCTACTGTCGAATATGTTTTTCCGTCTTCGGCATGAGCTAATTTTGTTCCCACCTCAAAAAGACGCACGCATTCTTTTTTAAGTGATGACCAAGTATAACCTGCAGAAGGTTTACATCCGTGAGTATCGACATCTCCGCCAACTACTTTTTTTGTTTCTTCTTTTGGCGTATTATTTTCCTGTGCAACTTTTTTAGCACAAGAAAATGAAAGACCAATAATAACCGAAAATAAAAATATCTTTTTCATATGTCCTATAATTTAGATTGCAAAAAATAGGATTGCTAATGACTATTTTTGATACAACCAGGTTTGATTAACCTCAAAAGTAATCTTATCATCGTTATCAACAAAATATTTTAACAAGACTTCTCCCCATAATTCGCCATTACTATAATCAGCAATAATCCATCTGTGGTTTAGAATTTTTATTTTATTGATGATAAACTTATTTGGACCAATTTTATCCTGACCTGTATAAGGATTTCCGTTTGGGTTTGCATTTAGGTCTAACAGCTTCTCTGTTACAACCGGAATTAGTTTTTCGTATAAAATTACTTTTCCTCCAGAAGCACTATTGTCAAAATAGTTTTGTGCATTTTCGTTATGTTCCAAAGAGAAATAATCTGCATCAGCTAATTTTGTTGTTACCAAATTAATACTGTCTCTTAATTTCTTAGTTGTTTTATCATATCTTTCCTCACCAAATTTTACTTCTCTACTGTAGAACATATAAGTAAAAACATTCATTAATATCGCAAGGATAAAAAGATAAAGCATTAAGGATTTTTTCATTGTTATGGTATAATTAAATTGTAATTTCTAAGTTGTCGTAAGCCAGGAACACGTTTTCAGGCAATTGCTTTTGCACTTCTTCATGAAAGCCTAAAACGTGGCTAATGTGTGTTAAATATGCTTTTTCAGGTTTAACCAAATTGATAAAATCGAGTGCTTCCTGCAGGTTAAAATGTGTATCGTGCGGTTCTACGCGCAAAGCATTTACCACTAAAACTTTAAGATTTTTTAGTTTTTCTACTTCTGTTTCGTGAATGGTTTTAACATCGGTTAGATAAGCAAAGTCATCTATTCGATATCCAAAAACCTGCAAATCGCCGTGCATCACATTGACCGGAATGGCCGTTTTGTCACCAATAGCAAAAGGTTCGTTATTAATAACTTCAATAGTCTTAACGCTTGGAGCGCCAGGATATTTGTTCACAGTTTCAAAAACATAATCGAAACGGCGTTTAAGATTGTCAATAACACGCTGGTGTGCATAAACGGGAATTTCACCCTGTCTGAAATTAAAAGGGCGAATATCATCTAAACCGGCAGTATGATCTGCATGTTCGTGTGTAAACAAAATGGCATCGAGATGTCTGCAGCCGCAAGAAAGCATTTGCTGCCTGAAATCAGGACCGCAATCGATAACGTAAGAATGTTCGTTCCATGTGATCCAAATGGATACGCGGAGCCTTTTGTCCTTAGCATCAGTGCTTTTACAAACGGGATGATCGACTCCGATTATCGGAATGCCTTGCGAAGTACCAGTACCTAAAAAATATACCTTCAATTGAACTTAATTTTTTTACAAAAATAGGATTAATTCTCTTTCATTAGAAGCCTAATTTGCTAACTTTGTAACAAATCTATTTAAAATAAAATGGGTACAGAAATAAAACTCAAAGGTGACAAGGTCATCGAACAGATTCCTTCCATAAAAGACAAAGCGTTACGCATTAATTTAAACGAGAATATTTACGGAACTTTTGCTGAAATTGGTGCTGGACAAGAAACCGTCAGGCATTTTTTCAGATCCGGAGGTTCATCGGGAACAATTGCAAAAGCAATGTCTGCCTACGACAAAGATTTCAGTGATGCAGTTTATGGGATTGAAAGTGACGGCCGCTACGTAACCGAAGAGCGATTAAAGAAAATGCTGACTCTTGAAGGGCAAATAATCGAGGAACGATTAAGCCGAGAAAAACATCCTACAAAACTTTTCTTTAGTTACGCCAACACTGTTGCCACTATAGATTTTGCCAAACAATTTAAAGGTCACGGTTGGGTTGGAATTCGATACCAAATTGAACCTGACGAAGCTTATAACGAAATTATTCTTCATATTCGTTTTAAAGAAACTGATGCCAGACTACAACAGGAAACACTGGGGATTTTAGGGGTAAACCTTATTTACGGTGCTTTTTACAAATACAACGATCCAAAACGATTACTTCGTTACCTATACGATCACTTAGACAAAGACCAACTCGAAATTGACACTATTAACTTCTCAGGACCTCGTTTTGCTGATGTTGATAATCGATTGATGAGTTTGCAATTGGTTAAAAACGGAATGACTGATGCCGTAATGTTTAATCCTGAAGGGAAAAACGTATTACCGGCTGCTGTTTTATACAAAAAGAATCTTCTTGCTTTTAGAGGAAGTTTTCGTCCGGTTACGAATGTAAACCTTGATATGTACGAGAAATCACTTAAGATGTTTCTTGAAGAAAATAAGGTTGAAAAAGACAATACTTTGGTCGTTTTTGAAATTACACTTTCAAATTTACGTTCTGATGGTGAAATTGATGAACGAGATTTTATGGACAGAGCTGAATTGCTTTGTTCTTTAGGCCAGACTGTAATGATCTCCAATTTCCAGGAATATTATAAAGTGGTTGAATATTTTGCTAATTATACCAAAGCAAGAATGGGATTGGCAATGGGGGTAAATAATTTAGTGGATATTTTTGATGAGAAATACTATCGTCATTTAAGTGGTGGAATTCTTGAGGCTTTTGGAAAATTATTCTATCGCGATATGAAAGTATTTTTATACCCAATGTTGGGCGAAAACGGAGAAATTATCACTTCTGAAAACTTAAAAGTTCATCCTAGAATGAAGGAATTGTACAAATTCTTTAAATTCAACGGAAAAGTGGTTGACATCGTAGATTACAACCCTAATATTTTAAATGTATTCTCCCGAGAAGTTTTAAAAATGATCAGTCAGGGGAAATCAGGCTGGGAACCAATGCTTCCGTCTGGTGTTGCCGAAATTATAAAAGAACATCATCTTTTTGGATATCATCCGGAAACTGAATTGGAACAAAATAATATATAATACAAAAAAGTCCTAAAAAGAAAGTTTTTCTTTTTGGGACTTTTTTTGTTTTGGGTTTTGAAGGAATGGGAATTTTACCGCAAAGGTCGCAAAGTTTTTTATTATTTTTTTTTTGCAAAAGTTAAGTTCGCAAAGCTTTATCTAGATTAAGCTTTGCGAACTTTGCTTATTTTTGCTGGACGTGAAACTTTGTCAAAGTTTCAAACTTTTACAAAGTTGTTCGCCCCTTTTACTTAAAGCTTTGCGAACTTTTTAAATTGCAATTTATACAAAAAACCTTGCGACCTTTGCGGTAAAAAATTCTGCATCAAGAATTGAAACCTGAAACCTTAAACAAAAATCTTTATTTCAAAATTTGCGCAGCGTGTTCTTTTGTTTTTACTTTTTCAATTACCTCATCAATGATTCCGTTTTCGTTTATGACAAAGGTAGTTCTATGGATTCCGTCGTATTCTTTTCCCATGAATTTCTTTGGTCCCCAAACGCCAAATGCATTGATTACTGATTTATCTTCATCGGCTAATAATGCAAAAGGGAATTCGTATTTGTCTTTGAATTTTAGCTGTGCTTTTTGACTGTCGGCACTTACGCCCAGCAATTCGTAATTATTGGCTTTAAAACGCTCGAAATTATCTCTTAAGTCACAAGCTTCAGCTGTACAGCCTGGTGTACTTGCTTTTGGATAAAAGAAAACGACTAATTTTTTTCCAGCGTAATCTGCCAGTTTATGTGTTTTTCCGTCCTGATCAACTCCTGAGAAGTTTGGTGCTTTGTCACCGGCTTTTAATGTTGTCATATTTTTTTATTTTAGATTTCTGATTTTAGATTTTCTTATTATGCTGTATAATTTTAACCGCAAAGGTCGCAAAGTTTTTTATACAAGTTTTCTTAATTGGTGATACATTTTAATGTAAAGTTCGCAAAGCTTTGTGCTGAAAACTGCGACTGAAAACTTATGACTTTTTTCCATGCCCCAGATTGAAGTGAAAACCACGAAATTGTGGTACTTTACATTTTTCACATTGGCAAAGCGACTCCTGAAGCCTCGGGATAAACTCCGATAAGATTGCTTAAAAATGTTATTGCCACAATGAGGAGTTGCAACCGAAAGCTGGATTAGGCACATCATGAAAATTATGCTATTTTTACGGGATTAAAAATACGGAAATGAATAAAGAAGCTCGCGTACAATTTGTTATAAATACGTTAAAACAACTCTACCCTACTATACCTATCCCGCTTGATCATAAAGACCCTTATACGTTGTTGATTGCTGTTTTGCTTTCTGCGCAATGTACGGATGTGCGTGTGAACCAGATTACGCCTATTCTTTTTGCGAAGGCTGATAATCCGTATGATATGGTAAAAATGTCGATAGAGGAAATTAAGGAAATTATTCGCCCGTGCGGTTTGTCACCAATGAAATCGAAAGGAATTTATGGTTTATCGCATATTCTGATTGATAAATATGATGGAAAGGTGCCGCAGAGTTTTGAAGCTCTTGAAGAATTGCCTGCTGTGGGGCATAAAACGGCGAGTGTAGTGATGTCCCAGGCTTTTGGTGTGCCGGCTTTTCCGGTTGATACTCATATTCACAGGCTGATGCTAAGATGGAATCTTTCGAACGGAAAAAATGTGGTGCAGACTGAAAAAGATGCTAAAAGATTATTTCCGAGAGATTTATGGAATGATCTGCATCTTCAGATTATTTGGTATGGCCGTGAATATTCTCCTGCAAGGGGATGGAGTCTGGATAAAGATATTATTACAAGGACAGTTGGCAAAAAATCGCTGATAGAGGAAGCTATGAAAAAGGAAGAAGCTACTAAAAAGATCGTTAAATAGCTTCTTCTCTATTTATTACATACTACTTTTAAGGGCATTATATTCGCCTGTCATATTTAGCGATCTGTAGATACCGAGAAGTGATTTTGCAGCACTTTCGTTTTTTGGTTCTATATTCAGTGCCTTTTTTAGGTACGGAATTGCACTTTTTACAATATCGTCTTTTTGGGCATCTAGTTTATCATATTGCTGCATTTCGGCAGGGCTGTTTCCTAAGGTGCCCATAAGATCCTGTAATTCTTTTCTAAATTGCATTTTGACATAGGCCATGTTGATATAGCAAGTCATGCAATTTTGATTGACTTGCAATGCGTCTTCGTAATATTTTTCGGCACTACAATAATCATTGGTTTCCATGTAAGAAAACGCTAAAGAGACCAGAATTTCTTCTTGCTTTGATGGCGGATTTACATTTCTCGGTTTTTCGTAAAGTCCTTCCTGAATACTCGCTTCTCTGGCACTCATTGAAATAAAAGCTTCTTCTTGTTTTGTTTTTTTATTGGTCGCATAAAAAATAACAACTTCTCCTGTATAGTTTAGCCTTTTTAGTTCTTCGAAATACTTAATGGCAGATTTGTAATCTTTTGCTGCAAAGGCGGCTGATGCTGCATTAAACAGGTTTCGGACATCTTTTTTATCGAACAGGTAAACTTCATAACTTTTATCGGCGCTTTCTTTGAATTTTTCTGCTTTGAAATCATTGTAAGCTCCGTCTACGAGCTTGGATTTCATTTCTTTTAGAGCCAAACTTGCCTTGAAAGCATATTTGTAAATTTGAGAATCATTTTCATACAATAGTACATCCTGATAGGCTCCTACTGCTAAAGCAAAATTAGCAGCAGCATCTACATTTTTGCTTGCTAAGTCTTTGTAAACATTGCCTTTTGTAAAATAGAAATCTGATTTTACCTCAACCGGTGCATTTATTATTAGATATTCTATTTTCTTTAAAATAGCTAATGCTTCCTGGGTTTTTCCTTTGCTGTAATAAGATTGCGCTTCTTTTATTTCTTCTTTTTGAGCGTATGCACCTATATTTATTGATAGGAGCAGTAATAAGATCTTAAAGTTCTTTTTCATTTTTCGGTTAAGTTTGGTTGTTAAAATAGCTTAAGGGCACTACTTGTAATGAACAATTGCGATATTGGTTTAAAGAATAAGTTTTACTTTTTTTTTTAAATCAATATTCGACAAATATTCATCTCTTTTAATATTTTATATGATATTAAAATGAACAACAAACGAAACTTGGTTAGGGTAATTTTTGGCCATAGATGATTTGGTTTTGGTTATACTTATTTTTTTGGTTATACTTCTATCTGGTTATTATTAAAAATTGAATTTTTCTACTTATTGAAAGGTTTTTAATACACAAACCTCTTCTATATAGTTATTTTATTAAATAAAAAACTGGTTTTTAACTAAAACAAAGCTAAATATAAAATAAATATTTGATATTAAGATAAAATATAGAACTTTAACAAAATGCCTGTAAAATTATTGTCAAATTTTTATCAATTCTAAGTGATATATGAAATAAAGGAACTGGCTATTAATATGCTAATTCTGGTGCAAAATTTGGAGTGGAATTTATTCTGGAATGAATTGTGAATATATTGCGCCCCAACGGTTAAAATCGTTGGCTATGTTTCCTATTATTGAAGTTGTTTTTTTATTATCGTGTTAAAAACATAGTGCAATGTTTTTATCTAATTGAGGAGATTTTTAATTGATCTTTTAATTTTTGAAAACAATTCGTTTAGTATTATAAGTAAAAAAAAAAACTCACTACCTGTATTTGCATACAAATAGTGAGCTTTCAACCAAACGACCAGTTGGTTTTTCTTTCGAAATAAACATCC
>Ga0247740_1000079_pt1 | contig 46703 bp, 34 predicted proteins | sample UWRJL148409B2_FD_180942 | JGI IMG/M metagenome (GOLD analysis project Ga0247740, IMG submission 180942) | Plant litter microbial communities from Arlington Agricultural Research Station in Wisconsin, United States - UWRJ-L148-409B-2 | ecosystem: Environmental > Terrestrial > Plant litter >...
CCGTTCGCTTCCCTCAGCCCGGTGATCGACGAGTTCGTGCGCGCCGCCAAACTGAAGACCGAGACCTTGCGCACCGACGTCGACGTGTTCGAAGTCTGGTCGTCGTTCGTGGTGGCCAGTGAAACGCTCGGCAACTTTCAGCCGCCGCCAGTCGCCGCGGGCGCGGCCGACCCGCAACTTTGCGCGCAATACAGCGAGCTGCTCCGCGCGGGCGGGGTGCTGGTTTCGTCGATGGCGCGTGCCCGAGTCCCGATGCCGAAGAGTGCGAGCTCGTTCATCGATCGCTGCGAAGCGTTGGCCCAAGCGGCCAAGAACAAAAAGGAGCCCACGCCGCGCCCCGGCGCCCAGACCACGCCCGTCTTGACTCCTTGACTGCGCTGTTGCTCGGGTTAGCTCAGCGCAAGCTCGAGACCCAAGAAAAATCGTACAGCTCGCTGCCTTGTTTTAGGTTGTTGTACAGGTTGGCGCTCGGCTGATCGCTCGAATCGTCCTTGAACGAGTACCCGTCACCATCGGCGGCAAGGGCACCAAAATCTACGTTCGTGAACAGTCGCCGCGGATCGACGCGCAGCCAGAGTGCGCCGCCGCTTTGTACGCGGATAGAAGTCGGGATCGGCGAAACGATGCGCTGCTTGCAAATCGGCGAGCCGCCGGCCGCGACGCCGCTGGCGCTGACGCGATTGCCGGCGATCGTCAGCTGGGCTTGGAATGGGCGCGCGTCGTTGTCTCTTCGCGCCGTGCCTGCGAGCTCCAAGATCACGGTCGGCCGAGCCGGGTCGTCGGTTCGATTCACGTCGCCGCTCGTCAGCCAAACTTGTCCGGCGCGAGCCTCGAGCGTGGTTCCGCGCCCCGCCACGGGGAACGGCTGTGGCTCGCTCGACAATAAGTCGATGTCTCGTCCCTCCACGACTTGCGCGACGTAGCTGCCCGGCAAAATGCAGCTCGTGGCTTGGGCCCCCGACACTGGCATGGCCTCGGCCAAGTAGATCGCGCCAATGTGCATGCGCGCGGTCGTCAGAGTGACTTGCCAGCCGCGCGAGCCCGCGAACGACAACGGCTCCCCGGCGACGGCGTCTGCCGGGCCCGACGCGGCTGCTTCGAACTCCACGACTTGATCGCCGGTAGTGCCCACGCAGCCTGCCGCGAACAGGATGAGCGCCGGCAAGAGTTGCGAGGTTACTGAAGTGCGCATCACACGCCTCCGAAGTTGATTGAAAAAGAACCATAAATCGCGCGTGGCGCGCCGGCCGTGAACGTACGCTCGGGCACCAAGGTGGGCTGAGCGCTGCCACCACCGGGTTGGGCACGGGAGCTGCGAAAGTCCGAGGCGAAGTTGTATTCTCCCAGGCGGTACTGCGTGCCGAGCAGGTTCGTTACGGTCAAGCCGAACTCATAGTGCGAGAACGCGAGGGTGGCTGACGAGTCGAGCGTGAACACCGCGTCGCTGCGTTCGCCGAACGGCAATGCGCGGGGGCCGACGTACGTCGCCCCAATGCCGAGCGCGGCGCGCGCTGGGTGACCAAGTGGCGCCCAAGGCAAGTCCTTGAACAGTGCAGTGTCGGAGCGTAAGACGACGCCCGGCACGTAGGCGACCAACAAATGCGTATCGTTGAACTCTGACTTGACCAAAGTCAGGTTGAGCGATTCGTCGAAGAAACGGCCGGTTGCGCGGACATTGCCCGCCCAGCCGGTGCGCGTGGTGCCGACGCCGAGCACGTTCCTGCCTTCGGTCTCGCTGAAGATCAGGTCCTTGTCGACGTGGGTGAGGAAAAAGATCGAGCGGGCCGAGAGCGCCAAGCGATCGCTCTGGTGCGCGTACATCACGCCGCCTTCGTAGGATTTGATGCTCGCGAACGGCGTCTTCACGTCTTGTGTGATGTAGTTCGGGTCGATCGACCGTACGCCCTCACCGTAGCTGGCGGTCAGGGTGAAGCCGGCGAACGGGCCGAACAAGACCGACGCGCGCGGCAAAACCGCGATGCTCGAAGTGGACGCATGTTGGTTCGGCTCGCGCGGCTTGCCGTAGTCCTCCAACCGCAGGCAACTCTGGTCGACGGGCGGATTCGAGACCGGCGGGTGGTCGACGTCGTGCACGGCGCAATTGTCGGTGACATCGTAACTGAACAGGTCGCTGCGCAGCCCCCCTCGCAGCGTGAGCCAATGCACGGGCTTCAGATCGGCGTCTACGTACAAGCCAATGTCGCCGAGCCTGGCGTCGATATCGGTCTCGGTCGCGTAGGGGTGGCCGGTGGCGGCTGCGATTCTTTGCTGGCGGCCGTGCGTCAGGTCGCCGCGCGCGAAGTAGCCGAACTCGATGTGCTGCGGTTCGTCGAATGCTTGCCCGTGCCAACGCGCCGAGCCGCGCGCGCCGATGGTCGCGGCCTGGACCGAGAGATCGATCATGTCCCCGCGCTGGCCGTGCACGCTCTGCAATGGCTCTTGCACGTCCAGCAGAAAACCGGTGAAGTTCTCGAGGATGCGCATGCTGCGATAGGTCAAAAACAGCTGCTGCGAGAGCGTGGTGTCCCCGGCGCGCGAATCCAGATCGGTCGACAACGAGTAGCGAGAAGAGTCTCCTCCCTCGGGAATGGCCTGGCGCGCGAAAGACGAGGCAGAGTAACTGTCGTAGAAGCCGATGCGCCCGTTGCGGTAGTCGTCTTGACGGATCACGCCGGCTGCGTGGTAGTGCGTCGCGTAGGCGGTCGCGAGCACGCGATACGAGCCCTCTGCGCCGAGTCGGCCCTCGTATTGGCCCATGGCGGTTGCGCGTTGTGCGTCGCGGTTCTGGCCGAAGCCGTCGGTCTTGTACACCTCGGCGCCCGCGAGCGTCCCACGGCCTTCGCCCGCCGGTCCCCACAGCAACAGTAGGCGCTGCGTGCCAAAGCTACCGCCCGTGTACTTGCCGGTGAAACCGCGCTGCGCCAACCCAAGCTCGAAGTTGGCGCTGCCCGCGACCGCGTAGTTCCCTTGCCTGGGGTCGAACGGTCCTTCGACGACGCGCAGTGAAGAGACCAGCTCGGGGATGATGAAGTGCAGGTCGGCGTAGCCATTGCCGTGCAGATTGCCGCTCTCGTTGATCGGCATGCCACCCAACGTGAACTCGATGTCTTGCCCATCCTTGGCGTCGAAGCCACGCAAGAACACCTGCTCGGCGTGGCCCTCGCCGCCTTCGTTGCTGAGCATGATGCCGGGCGCGAGTTTCAGCAGGTCGGAGGCGTTCTTGCGCGGCACCAGCGCGAGCTCACCGACGGTTACGGAATAGTCGGAAGCGCCCCGGGTTGGCGGGCGAGCGCGTCCGGCGACCGTGATTTCGGTTGGCCCGTGAGGATCTTCGGCCGCCTCCTTGGACGCACTGTCGGGCACGACCGGATCCGGCTTGGAGGCGGGTTTCGGTGCGGGTGCGGGTGCTTCGTCGTGTTCCGGCGCGGGCAGGGCAGCGGGCCGCGCGGCGTTGGGCGCGAAGTGAACCAGGGCCCGTACGCGCGCGGGAATTGCTTGCCCGTTGCGGGTCGCGGGATCGAACTGCCAGTGTTTCACCGCGTCGATCGCGGCCAGGTCGTAGTCAGCGCCCATGCTGTCGTCGACGTGGGCATCGAGCACACTGCCGTCGGCCGCCACGGTGACGATCACGACGACATCGACGTCGCGACTGGACGCAGAGTTTGCCGGCCACTCGGGGGCCGTCTGCGAGCGCACGTGTGGCGGAACGACGCTGTCCGCAGCCTGCGCGACGCCCGCGACCAAGAGCGAGAATAGACAAGTCAGAGCGCTCGACGCGAGCGCATGCAACATTCGAGGAGACATCAGACACACCGATAAACCCAGTTGAAAACTCGCCACGCCCGCGCGCACGCGCAGACTCATCGAACCGCATCTCGTTTGGAGAAGCGTTTCAGACGGGGGGCGAGGTTTTCGGCGCGCTCCGAAAGACGCGGCCCGTATCGCTCGAACGGGCGGCGCGCTTGCACAGCAGGCGCGCCTCGCCGAACGCAATGATCCCGCTCGGGGAGGGGACGACACGCGGCGCCCAACCGTGCTGAGCATTGCCAACCGGGCATTCCTCGGCGCTGCAGGCCGGTACGTCGCTGGTCAGCGTCGCCGTGTGCGACTCCGACACTAGCGCAGGCGGCTTCAGCTCCGCGCGGGAGAGCGCATGCACATGCACCACGCCGCCCAGCGCCGCGGAATAGCCATGCCTCACCAAGGTGAAATGCAGCGCGCCAATGACCTGCAACGCGATCACCAGCAACCCGAAAAGGGCTCGCAGCGATTTGTAGTCAGGCGAGAACCGTGTCATCCGCGCGGCCGAGGCGTACCGCGTGCGTAGGCAGGTGGCAATGCGACTCCCGAGCCGCGCCGAAAAAGCCTGCCGCTACCGAGGCTAGTTGGTCCGGGGCACGCCGAGCTTTGCCAGCGCGAGTCGTGGCGAGTGACGTCGAGCTGATGAGAACGATGTTCACGAAAGGTGCGCACGAAGCCACCGAAGACGGGCCTGCGCGCGGCATCGGCGACAGGCGGCCGGTGCGCGCGGAGTGTGGAAATTCGCAGCAGGTCGGAGCGCTGATGCAGGCGTACGGTGCTCGATATTCTCGCCCTGCTCGAATCATTCGCAGCGTGAGTTAAGAACTGTGGGTGTTGCGCCGTTGGCATCGGACATGGTTGGTCGGCGTCGGCTATTGGGGCTGGGAATGCTCGCCGCATTCTCGAGCCTGCTCGGATCATCGAGCTGCCTGTACGATTCGAGTGATCGTTGCGACGAAGGCCAGGCATATGATTCGAGCGCCGGGCTGTGCGTGTGCACTGGCAACACGGTCGCCGGTAGCGAAGGCTGCGTGCCTTGCGCAGAGCACGAGTTCGCGAGCAACGACGCCTGCGGCTGCGAACCGGGCTACCAACGGCCGATGCCCGGCGCGGCGTGCGTACTCGTGCCTGATGCGCTCGGTCAAGCGTGTGAGTCCGATGCGCAATGCACGGACGAGACCTACGGGACTTGCCACAAGCTAGCCGATGGCGCGGGCTATTGCACCAACGTGGGCTGCGCGGAGGGCGAGTGCACGGGCGGCTACGCGTGTGACACCCTCGCTGAACCGAGCTACTGCGCGCGACCGCCAGACGGAGCTGGAAAGTCGTGCCAATCGAACGACGACTGTGCCGGCACCGAGGCCACTTGGTGCGACAGCTACACCAGCCACGTCTGTTACGTGGAAGGCTGCGCGCTGGACGGCAACGATTGCCCGGGCAAAGAGTGCTGTGACTTGTCCGTGTCGTCCTTGGGTTTGCTCGAAAAGACCATCTGTGTCGATCGCGGCACCTGCAAGGGCGTCGATTGATGCGTGTTTCGAGCGTTGCGCTGTGTGTTTGGCTCGTGGCGGCTGGGGGCCAGGCTCGGGCCGCGGAACCTGTCTCTGCCGAGGGCGGCCCGCCCGCAGCCGCGCCGGAAGAACCTACCACGCCGGCGGTTGTCACCGCCGCACCGCCGACCGCGACGAGTGCGCCGGTCTCGACGCCCGGCCCGAGCGCAGCACTCGCCGAAACGGAAGCTGCGGGTACGTTTGCCGCGACGCCCGACCCCGCCTCTGACAGCTTTACCGGCGAAGGAGGCGGCGGCGACAGCGACACGCAGCGCAAGCTGGATCTGTACGGGTTCGCCGACTTCACCTATCAGCGCTTGCTGGTCCCGGAGTCCAACGTTTGGACGCGCACCTACCCGAGCGTCAACTCTTTCGCCGTCGGCAATTTCAACCTCTATGCCAGCAGCAATCTCGGCGACTCGTGGCGCGCGCTGGCCGAGGTTCGCTTCTTGTATCTGCCGAACGGCGCCTCGACCAACGACAACGCGGGCAACGCGATCCGTACCGACACCACCGTGCTCGACTACGCGGGTTTCGCCGAGCCGATCCGCTGGGGCGGCATTCGTATCGAGCGGATCTACGTCGAGCACGAGTTCAACGGCTTACTCAAGCTGCAAGTTGGCCAATTTCTCACGCCGTACGGCATTTGGAACGTGGATCATGGCTCGCCCACGATCATCGGCATCAAGAAGCCGTTCGTGGTCGCCGACCAGTTGTTCCCGGAACAGCAAACCGGGCTCCAGCTTTACGGCAGCTACTTCTGGGATCCGGTGGAGATCGGCTATCACCTCACGCTGTCCAATGGGCGAGGTCCAGTCGAGTATCAGGATTTCAACGACGACAAAGCGTTCGGCGGCCGGCTGTACTTGAAGACCGACGCCTTCGGTTCGCTCACCGTCGGCGCCTCATTTTACCGTGGGGGGTTTTACAATCGCTCCGCGAGGTACGTGCCCAGTCAGGATGGCACCAAGGTCGATCAAGAATTCAAGACGCTGTCGAAGTACGAGGAGCTGTCGCTCGCAGCGGACGTGAAGTGGGAATACAAGTCTTGGCTGGTGCAGGGTGAGGCCATCCTGAATGATGCCAAGTTCGATGCGGGCCATCGCCCGCGCTTGCAAGTGGTGCGCCCGCCCCAGGGTTTTCTGCCCGATTATCGCAGTTGGGGCGCATACGGCCTAGTCGGCTATCGCTTGCCGTTCGCGCCGCTGATGCCCTACGTGATCGTGCAGCACGCGATCGCGCCGAACTCGCCCAACATTCCGCCCGCGACCGCGTTCGAAGTGGGCGTGAACTACCGCCCGACCGCCGCCGTGGTCGTGAAGCTCGAGTACACGGATTGGCACTTCAGTGCGCCGGGTGCCGCAGGCTTCGGCAACTATCCGCTCAGAATTCTGGCTTCGCAAGTGGCGTGGGCGTTCTGAAAATGCGCACCCTGGCGATGTTCGACAAGCCCCGTCGCGGTCTGCTCGCGCTCGCAATCGCGTTCGGGCTGTCGTGTGCTTTGCCTGACATCGAGCGCACGGCGCGCGCCGCCGAGCGCGTGTCGCTGGCCGTCTTCGTGGCCAAAGAGTCGCCGCTGCAGAGCCTGAAAATGAACGAATTGCGGCGCATTTTCAGCAACGCCGATGACAGCGGCTTCTCCGGGCAACGCAGCGTACCGTTCAACCACCCCGCGCGCTCGAACGACCGCGTGGGCTTCGACCAGACCGTGCTGCGCATGAACGCGGAGGAGGTCAGCCGATTTTGGATCGATCGCAAGATCCGCGGTCTGCCAGGGCCACCGCGCGCGGTGGACTCACTTTCGCAACTGCTGCGCTTGGTTGCGCATACCGCGGGCGGCATCGGCTACGCGCGGCCTGCTCAGGTCACGCGTGAGGTGCGCGTGATCAAGATCGACGGCAAGCTCCCGACCGAAGCCGGCTATCCGTTGCAGTTCAACGAATAGCCGCCGTGGAACGATCACGCCGGCTGCTTCAGTGAATCGGTCACGAGGTCGATCAGCTCGTCCGAGCCGATTCCGGCGATGGCGTCGCCGTCGTCGAGCAGCGCGCCCGCGAGCTCACGCTTCGAGGCGTGCATCTTGGTGATGCTGTCTTCGATGCTGTCACGAGTAATCAGCCGATAAACCGTGACCGGTCGCTCTTGGCCGATGCGGTGCGCGCGGTCGGTCGCTTGCGCCTGCACTGCGGGGTTCCACCATGGGTCGAGGTGAATCACGTAATCGGCAGCGGTGAGATTGAGCCCAAAACCGCCGGCTTTGAGGCTGATCAAAAATAGCGGCGCATCCCCATTTTGGAAGGCGGCGACGCGCGCTTGGCGCTCCGCTTGCGGCGTGCTGCCGTCCAGATACTCGTATCGGATCCGACGTTCGTCCAAGTGCTCACGCACCAGCGCAAGAAAGTCCACGAACTGGCTGAATACGAGCGCGCGGTGCTGGTTTTCCCGCAGCTCTTCGACCAAATCCAGGAACGCATCGATCTTCGAACACTCGCGCGGCGCGTCCGGGAAAACCAACGCCGGGTGACAGCAGAAGCGCCGGAGGCGCATGATCTCGGCCAACACTTCGATCTTGTTGTTGCGCTTGCCGTGAGATGTATAGAGCTTGTCGTGGATCTGCTTGCGGAGTAGCGCGTAGCGCAGGCTTTCGTCCGGTGACAAGTACACGTCGTGCTGGACCTCGGTCAGCGGGGGGAGGTCCGAGAGCACGTCTCGCTTCAGGCGCCGAAGCAGGAACGGGCGAACCAACTTTTGGAGCAGCTCGGTCGACTCGCGCCCCGCGTCACGCTCGACCGGCATCAAGAACGTGTGCTTGAAATGCTGCCAGTCTCCCAATAGTCCCGGGTTCAAAAAGCGAAAGATCCCCCACAAATCACCCAGGTGATTTTCGACGGGCGTGCCTGTTGCGGCGATGCGTTGCTTGGCTGACAGTGAGTAGGCGGCCTTTGCCCGCAAAGACTGCGGATTTTTGATGAATTGCGCCTCATCCAAAACGACCGTGCCCCAGCTCAGCGCGGAGAGCTCGGCTTGGTCTTGTTGCAGCAGCGTGTAACTGCACACGACCACGCTGGACATGCCCGCCTCGCCCGACAAGCGCGCGAGCAGCGCGGCGCGGTCTTTACCGACGTACTCGAGTGCCTTCAGGGTGGGCGCGAAGCGCGCGATCTCGGTCACCCAGTTGCCGCACACCGAGGTGGGCGCAACGACCAAAGCCGGCCCCTGAGCTTCGGTCGCCCGGGCGAGCAACAGGGCGAGGATCTGAATCGTCTTACCGAGGCCCATGTCGTCCGCCAAGCACGCTCCCAAGCCGAGCTCACTCAGTGAAGACAGCCAGCGATAGCCCTCCACTTGGTACGGGCGTAGCGTGGCGCTCAGCGTGCTGGGCAACGCGAATTCTTTGTGCGACAGCCGTGCGACTCGCTCGAGCCAGCTCTGGCTCTCGACGTCGAGTTCGAAGCCGCTGCCCGGGCTATTCAGCTCGGCGAGCGCGGAAAGCGCGCTCTTCGGCAAGCGCAAATCCGCGCCCCCGCGTGCCGAATTGACGGCTTTCAGCGCCGCGATCACCCGCCGGATGCGCGCCTCGACCTCGACGAAAGCGCCGCTTTCGAGGCGCAAAAACCGACCGTTCCCAATCGATGGCGCGCGCACCAGTTCGTTCAGCGTCACCTCCGTCACCGAATCGACGCGCAGGCCGCCCGTCACCAAGTACCAGCCCTTGTCGGTTCGCAAACGACCGTGCAGCGTCTTCGAGCTGGCGTACGCGCTCAGCTTCAGACCCCCGGACTCCGGCCACTCGAGCGCGCAGGGTACGTTCGAGTCGCGCAACTCACTGAGCAGCTGCAGCACGCCCTCTTCACCCAATGTCCAACTGTCGGGTGTGTCGAAGGGCGATTGCTCGTCCGGCTCCGGCGGCCGCGCGAGCGTCGGACAGGCGCCTCGCAACGCCAGGTTCCGGTCACGCTCGAGTTGCAAGTCACGCTCGCAGCGAAGGCGCTGCCCGCCCGTATAGGCGCTCAAACTCGCTCGTCCAACCCCTGCCAAGAAGAAGCGGCCTTGGTCCGAAAAGGGGCGTACGCCGAGCTGCACCAGCCACGCTCCGGCGTGCACGGCGAAGCGCACACAGGGCGTCGCGTCGGCCACGACGCTGCGCTCGCTGCCGAGCTCTGGACTGCGTACTTCCACGCTCTCGGCCAGCTTTCCGAGCACCGAAAGCAGCTCGCGCTCATGGCTCTTGGGAATTCGCGTCCCCCCGCGGAGGGCCTCGCTGGCTCGGAAAATTGCCTCCGGAACGCGATAGACGAGCAAGCGGGTCTCGCTCTCGGGCACCACGTTCACTCCCAGCACTGCGCCCACGGGTTCGACGAACACCTGAACGTAGCCGCGCTCCTCGCGGGTCTCGATGCGCGGCGTGCCACGCGAAACTTCTACCGGCGCGCGTGCGCGCATGCCATTGACCACTCGAGGGTGGCCTATCAATGCCTCGGGGGCTTCCGGCGTGAAGTCACGCTGCCCGTTGTGCTGCTCGCGCGTGCAATCTAGGACGCGCTGGTCTTCCACCGGTAACTCCGGGTACAGGGCGTGCAACTCGGCGAGCGTGGCGCGGCGGCCTTCGCTCCAGCCTTCGTCGGGACGACACTCCTGCAATGCGGGTCGATTGAGTTCGCCGCGTACCATGTCGACATACCAAGCCACGCGATATCCGTGCGCTCGCTCGACTGGTTTGGTTTCGGAGATTTGCGCGAGCGCGTCGAGCGCCTTTTGCCATTCGGGCTTGGTCGAAATCAGATCCCACAGCACCAGCTCACGCGGGCGACGGGTGAGGTCGAGGCTCAGGTCGAGCCGTTGCAGTTCCTGGGCGAAGTGCTCTTCATTCAACAGCTGTGCGAGGAAGAAGCCTTGCCGCGCCAAAAAGGCGTAGCCTGCGCGTTGCCAATCACGCGCGCGACGCAGCACTTCTTGGCACCAATTGGCGCGCGCCCATTTGTCCGGCGAATGCAAATTCACGGTCAATGCTAGAATCAGCAGCTCCCACACGCCGATGTCAGGAGAGAGTTGATGCACGTCGAGGCGTCGTTGCTCCTCCGGCGCTTCCGTCAAGTACTTGAGCAAGGTGCGTAGCGCTCGCTGCGCGCCGCGGCTCGACTCGCCGTCACTCGCGTTCAAGAGCCGCTTTGCCGCTGCGCGTCCGCCGTCGGTGTCACGCGAGCACAGGAGCAGCGCGAGCAGCGGGCCGAGGCCCCCGCAGTCGGGGATGTTCTCACGCTTGCGCCCGGCGCCCAGCAACTGATCGAGCTTGTACTGCGCGTCCGCTAGATCGCCCTCGAGGAAGCGTGTCGCTACGGCGAATGCAATGCGGGTCGGGCTGGAAACCAACGGCACGAGCGGCGTGACGCGCGCTAGCGCGCCGCGCAAAACCGCGTGTTGATACAAAACTGCGCAAGATTCCGGATCCGCCTCGGCGCCTGCTGCTTTGGTGCGTTGCTCGAGCCAAGCGTACGGCTCGTCGCAGGGAGCCGCTCCCGTCAAGCATTCCGCGAGCATCGTGCTGCAGACGCGCTCGGCGTCGCTGCTCCAAGTGCGCTCCAACCACACCGGGTCGAAGGGCTCGCACAGCGAGCTCCGCAGCCATTCGGCGCGCGTGCTCGGCCCTGACTCTGGCGCACGTTTGCGCGCGGCGTAGCGACGCTGAAATTCTGCCAACTTGCCGGCCTGCAGAGCCAACGTCAGGTCGCTGACCGAGCGGACGGTCAGCAACGTGCGCATGGCGGAGGCGATCTCGTGTAGCTCGCCAGTCCTCGACAGGCGTCGAAGCACGAGCTGCTCGTATTCCGGGTGGACCGCGAAGTGCGGCTTGAGCGAGACGCCGCGCTGGAGACGTATCGCCACCACCCAGCCCGCGGTTTGGGCTTGCTTGAGCCAGGCCGCGCCCGGCATTGCGGGCGGCGGACTGAGCTGTTCGATGATGGTCTGTGGCAGCGCTCGTTCGCTCGCGAGCGCGCCGAGCAGCGTCCAATCTTGCGCACTGAACTCCGCGCTGGAGGCTTCGAACCGTTGCTGCAGCGCGCTCAGTGTCACCGCGCACGGGGCTAGCAGGGAAAAGCTCGGCGTGCCATGGTTAGCCGCATGCCGACCTTGCGTCGCGGCGACATCAGCATCGAGTATCAGGTGCACGGCGGGGGCTACCCGCTGCTCCTACTCGCGCCCGGGGGGATGCGCTCGTCGGCCTCGTTTTGGGAGCGCGCACCATTCAATCCGATTACCGAGTTTGCGCGCCAGTATCGAGTGATCGCGATGGATCAGCGGAACGCCGGTGGCTCGCGTGCGCCGGTCAGCGGGGCGGATGGCTGGCACTCGTACGCGGAAGATCAACTCGCTTTGCTCGACGAGCTGAAGGTCGAGCGCTGCCACCTGCACGGCGGCTGCATCGGTGGTGCGTTCGCGTTGGCGCTGATTGCACGCGCGCCCGAGCGCTTCAGCGCGGCGGTGCTTCAGCAACCCATTGGTTATAGCGGGACCAATCGGCAGACGTTCTACGAGCTGTTCGACGGCTGGGCGGCCGAGCTGAAGCAAGCGCGCCCTGACGTCTCTGCCGAAGCGCTGCCGCCCTTTCGGTCGAACATGTACGACGGAGACTTCGTATTCAGCGTCAGCCGTGAATCGGTCGCAACGAGCCCCGTCCCCCTGCTCGTCTTGCGCGGGAACGACGTCTATCATCCCGCGCCCATCTCCGAAGAAATCGCTCACCTGGCGCCTCACGCCGAGCTCATCCACGACTGGAAAACGGGTGAAGATTTGCCGCGCGCCGTGGCGCGCGTGCGCGAGTTCCTGAGCGAGCACACGCCGTGACCGTGACCAAATCATGCCGGATGTTCTTTTACGGCACGCTGCTGCCCGGTGAGCGAGACCACGCGCTCTTGGCCGACGCAGAGTGCATCGGCCCCGCGCAGACTGAGCCGCTGTATCAATTGGTCGAGCTCAACGTGTATGCCGCGCTCATCCCGGACGGGAAAGTGGCCGTCCACGGTGAGGTTTACGCGCTCGACCTCGAATCGCGCCGCCGAATCGACGTCGCTCGCCAAGTACCCATTCTATTTCAACGTGCCAAAGTCCGCTTGGCTGATGGCGGCGAGGCCGAGACCTATTTGATGACCCCCGACCAAGTGCGAGGCAAGCGCCGGCTCGCCCATGGGGATTGGCGCAAGCGCTTCGCGCCGACGCTCGAACGCCAAGCGCCGGGTAAGCTGGTGAGCTTTACCCGCACCCGCTTCGACAAGTAGCCCTCGCAAACCGCCGCGCGGTGCGTTGAGTGACTAGTAGGGGTCGCGCTCGTCCAGGCTTCGTTGAGGACGAGCGGCGGGCGGCTGCACGAGACGCAGGTCGCTGCCGGGCTCGAGCCCGCTATTGGCGCCAGCGCTGGTTCGAAGCGACGACCGAGGTCGTGAACTCGACGCGGCCTTCAGCGGAGTCGGCGCTCGGCCCGGCTTGCCGCTCGTGTGCACGTTACGCCTCTCTTCTGGGGCATTCGAGGCGTCCCCTTCAGCATGGGTGGCAGCCTCGGTTGACGCCGTGGGCGCGTCCCGCGGGGCCGCGAGGCTTGGGATTACCGGCGCTGCGTGCGCGCTGCCCGAGTCGTGTGGGGCCGAGCGGTACCAGGCAGTGACGCACAGTACGGCTACAGCGGCGATCGTCGGAACGAGGTAGCGGAGCCGTATCCGGACCGAGCGCGTCTGGACCCGACTCGGAGCGAGCCCCGCCGCTGCTGGGGGTTGCGGAATGCTGGACCGAAGCTGCGGCACGGGAGCGGGCTCGGCCAACGAGGTGGGGGCTACTGAACCGACACGCACCGAGTCGCCGATCACTTTGCGCAGGTGCGTCAATTCGTCGTCGAAGTGCTCGCCCAAGAGCTCGGCCGCGGCCGCATCGTTGACCCCTGACCCCAGGCGCGCCCGGTACTCGCTCAACTCGGCGTGAAAAGCGGCGGCCGTTGGATAGCGCTGCGCCGCGTCGAACGCCAAAGCTCGCCGCACGATCTGCGCGAGTTCCGGCGCGACGTCAGGGCTAACTTCTGCCACGTCCGGCTCGCCATCGGTGACGCGGGCCTGAATCTTTGCGACCGCGCCATCGCCGGAAGCGAGGCGCCGCCCGGTGATCGCTTCCCAAAGCATTACCCCCACCGAGTAGATGTCGGAGCGCGCGTCGGTCTGGCGCCCCAAGCACTGCTCGGGTGAGATATAGCCGATATTGCCTTTCAGCACGCCTTGCCTGGTGGCCGACACGGCACCGGCGACCTTTGCGATTCCGAAATCGAGCAGCTTCACGCCGCCGGCGCGAGTAACGAACACGTTCGAGGGACTCACGTCCCTGTGCACGATATCGAGGGATGTGCCGTCGAAGTCACACAGCTCGTGCGCATAGCGCAGGCCCGCCAGCACTTCCGTCAAGATCCATAAGTGGAGCCCGAGGGGCATTTTCTCTCTGCCCACGGAGTTCAACAACTGGCCGAGCGTCTTGCCCTCCAAAAATTCCATCACGATGAAGTAGTGATCGTCGTCCGAGGCCGCCTCATAAGTGTGAACGACGTTCGGATGGTTCAAGCGGACCAAAACCCGCGATTCGTCCACGAACATGGCCACGAAATCAGGCTCGTGCGCGAACTCTGGACGCAGCACCTTGACGACTACCAACTTGGCCGCAACCGGGCCGCGCTGCACACCCAGATACACGCGCGCCATTCCCCCCGCACCGAGCGGGTGGATCAACTCGTATCGACCCAGTTGCAGCGGCGCGCCGCCGAGCGTGCTTGCAGGGGCGGCGGAGGTCATCGTTCGAGCGTATCTCGTGCAGGTCCGTCTGAAAAGCGACGTCAGTAATATGATGTGCAGCGGCAGGTTGCCTAAACTCTTCGTCTGACTCGAGCGCTCAGCGTGCCTGGACGGCCGCCCCCGCGGATGCTTGCGGCGGCCTAGTTCACGTGTTCGACGCTCGGACTCCGGAGTTAGAACTTGCCGCTCAACAGGAGCGTCGAGCCTCTCGTATCCAAGCGCAGGTGATCTCGCGCGCTGGCCTTTGCCGTGGGCCTTTCGCCCGTGGAGGGACTAGTCAGGCCAAAGTAGACCGTGGCCAAGCCCGCGACGAGCGAGGCCCCCATGAACACGTCGGTCAGCGCGGCGTCCCTCTTCAAACTGCTCCTGGCGTCGGCGACGGCTTGCTCGTCCGTCGGGAATTGGTTCAGCCGGTCATCGAGTTTTTGATCGCGCTGCTCTGCCAAGATTCCGAATGTGACAGCGGTGCCCGCGAACAGCCCTGTTGCCACCGCGCTGACCCAAAATGGCGTCGAGAGGGAGCGCGCGGGCGCACCAGCGGTGGCCTGAGGGCCTGACTCCGCAGCTCCCATCGATGCGCCCGCCCGAGCTGGAGAGGCGCTGCTGGGCTGCTCCGACGACGGTTCCAAGTTCAGACGAACCTGCAGCGGTTGCGCGCCGGCGATGGTCAGCGACCGAGAAGTGCTCCGGTAGCCGGATTTTTCCAACTGAATCTGCCGAATGCCAGAATTGACCAGCAACGGAGTGGTGAGCGGTAAAGTTCCGACCTCCACGCCGTCGACCGACAGGCGAGCGCCTGGGACATTGCTCGTGACCGTGATTTCGGCGACGCGACCGCGCAGCATCGACATGTCTCTCTCGACTTGGGCTTTGCGCTCCGGATCGATTTCACTGCCGCCTTGCTGCAGGTACTGGGTAAATGAGTCGAGCGCTGCCACCGAGTCATGCCGCTCGACCTGGACCTGTCCTAGATTGTAGAGCACCCGATAATTGGGCGAGAGCTCATAGGCTCTTCGAAACTCCGCGAGCGCCGCGTCGAAGCTCCCCTCTCGGTACAACACCACACCGCGCTGAAAACGTTCACGCGCCTCCGTGGTCGCGTTCGCGCTGGGCGACGATGGGCTGGTGGAGTCGGCGAGAGCGGTGGCGCTGCCGCTTGCGAGCGCGAGCACGAGTAGAAACTGCAGGCGAGTGCTCATGGTGCGTATGGGTCTCTTTCGTCTAGTGGGCGTCTGCTGGAGAGCCGAGTCTGCTTCTTCAAATCAGTACCGGGCTCAGCCAGAGTCGCTTTGGAGAGCGGTCCGAGCAGGAGCGGCGGCGCAGGGGCGCTGGGCGTGCTTGCGCGGCCGCGACCCAGAGGCACACGGCGAGGAGCGCTCCGCGACCGCACGCGGGGCGCCGTGAGCTCAGGGTCGGGTGGGGCGCTAGCTTCAGGCAAGGAACCGTGCTCCGTGGCCAAAGCGGGTGCAGCCAGCTCGATGGGCGTGAGTCGTTGCGCGCCCTCCGTTGTGCCGCTCCCGGGGGACTGCGCTTCGAGGGAGTGCACTTCCACGTGCGGCGCGGTGGGCACCGGCGACAACGCGGCGACGCCCACGGCAGCAAACCCCAGTACCGCGAGCGCGCTCGCGATCTTCATGCGGGGTGAGAGGGAGGCTCGGAGTGAGCGCGAGCTCACTGGCCGCGCGGGTCGGTCGGTGCCGAGCGCGCTGCCAGGCGCGAGGGCCGTCGGGGTCAAAGACGAATGACCGGAGGAAGTCACGTGATTGGCGGGGTGCACCTGCCTGTCGAGGAGCGCGCGAATCTCCGCGAGTTCACCGCCAAAGTGCTCGGAGATTAGCGTTTGCAGGCGAGCCGGGCCGTTTTCCGCCGGCGTGTCGGCCAGGTAATGACGTAGCTCACGCTCGAAGGCGAGCGCGCTCGGGTAACGCTGCGCGGGGTCCGCGGCGAGCGCGCGTTGGGTAATCGCCGCGAGGCGAGGAGAAACGTCGGGAAATGCCTCGGTGATGTCGAGTTCGCTGCCGTGGACGCGCGCGCGAACGGTTGCCTGTGCGGTCTCCCCGTGCGCTCGTCGCCGGCCCACTAAGGCCTCCCAGAGCATGACACCCACCGCATACACATCGGCGCGCCCATCGGCCTTGCGCCCGAGGCATTGCTCTGGCGATGCATAGCCTAGCTTGCCCTTGATGATTCCGTGTTGGGTTTGGGCGAGCGCGCCTGCAACCTTCGCGATCCCGAAATCGACGAGCTTTACTTCGCCGCGGATGGTGACGAGCACGTTGGAAGGGCTGACGTCTCGGTGCACGATGTGCAGGGGATTTCCGTCGAAATCAGCGAGCTGGTGGGCATACTCGAGGCCGGCGAGCACCTCGCACAACACCCAAAGGTGAGCCGCGAGTGGCATCTTCGAGCGCCCGACTCGGCGGAGCAATTGGGCGAGGGTCTTCGCTTCCAAAAACTCCATCACGATATAGGGGCGTGACTCGGCGATCGAGGCCTCGTAAGTGTGAATCACGTTCGGATGACTCAGGCGCACGGCGATCCGCGACTCATCCGCGAACATCGCCGTGAACTGGTCGTCACCGGTTAGCTGCTCGCGCAGCAACTTGATGACGACTAGTTTGTCGGCCACCGAGCCGCGCTGCATCGCAAGGTAGACCTGCGCCATGCCGCCCTCGCCGATTTGCGTGATCAAATCATAGCGTCCGAGGCGTGCCGGGCAGATTCGCGCTGCTGCAGTGTTGACCGTCATCTCTCCTTCCGCCCGGTGATTCTCAGTCTGTTTCGCTGCCGGCGCGCGAACAACTTACTTCGACCCGGCGGGAATGCTGCTGTAAGTGACGTGCCCGGGTCGCACCAACAAACTGATCGTACCCACCTTGGTTTGGTCGGATGCGAGTACAGCTGTAATCGTCGAGACCCCGGGCGGTATGTTGATGAGCCCGCCATAGCCGGTGTCATCGGTCATCGTCGTGTTCGACGTGGGCAAGTTGGCCACCAAGTAGAAAGCAAAAGTTGCCGGGTCCTGCGCGCCCCCAACCGAATAGCTAATGTTTGCGGCGGCCTTCCCTTCGCAATCACTGGTCGTGAGCAAGATGATGCCGTGATCAGACAGCAATGTTCCGCCCGACTGGAGCGCTATTCCGGCGGCAACCAACGGGCTGGCCAGTGAGATCGGCGGCAGCTCGCGATCTGCGGATACGGGCGGATTGAAGAAATAGAGTGAGGGCGCGATCGACGGCGACGTCAATTGGACATATCCGTCGAAACTGCCTTCGACCTCGATTTGGAAAGAGCCTTTGCCATCAGATTCGGCTTCACGAATGGGCTTCTCGCAAGCGAGGTCGAGCTTTCGACAAAGCTGAGCCGTCACCCCAGGTAGTGGAGCTCCGGCCAAGACGTCTTGAACGTGCATCGTCACGGTGAAAGGGCCGCTGGTCATGGCCGGCGGAGGATCACCAATACACGACCACTTCGGGTCGGACGAGCAGTGGTTGGAGATGCAGACGGAACCCTCGAACGCCGCGCCGCGCCGCGTACAATCGGAGTCTTGGCTGCACTGCACTCGGTCGGCATCTACTCGCAGGCTGCAGCTACCCCCAACAATCAATAGCCCGAAAAGGCCGCAAAGCCGCGCGAGGTACCGCGCTGAAACCCGACCCAGCTGCCCGCTAGCCGCCATTTTCGACTTCATCTTTCAAAGCGCCGAGCACTCGTGTTCTCACCCTCTCGAGGGCGAGGTCACCTGATTGCCCGCCTGGAGGTCACCATTCTCTTACGCTCCTAACATACCCCCCGCTTCGTTTCGTACAGATTCGCATTCGACGAAATTTGCGCCACGCCGTAGCGGATGATTCCCAATCACGCGCTTCGCTCGGCCACGCGCTCGACTCGACTTGGCTCGCTCCCACTCCGTATCGGCTCGATACGAGACGCTTGCTCGCGACCGCAGCGCGGCTATCTGCAGTTGCCCTGCCTCGAGCACGTCGTGGCAACGCTCGCAGCAGTCGGCGCAAGACCTTGACTCGCTTGCGGTTCCTACGCACTGTTTCAATAATCGCTCGGCTGGTCGTCGCCGGACGCGCTAGAGCCTACCCAACACTCTCGACCGACATACTCGCAGCGGGCACTCTAGGTTCCTCCGCGGGCGGGGAGCAGCCCAAGTTCTTGGCAACGAGGGTGCTCCTGGAAGCTCGGTGCTCGTCGAACTCTCGCCTCCCCGGACTAGCGCTTTGAGTCGCCGTACAGCCGATTTGCTGGTCGCCGAACACTTGGCGATGGGAGTCGTGCGCGAGCATGGGAAGTTCGCGTCGAAGTCAGAGCTCGTCGAATCGACGACGCAGATGTTTCTCGAGGTCGAGCGCTTCGACCGGACCCCTTCGGGGGGCAGGTCTGGCGTTCTATCGTCGATGGCGTTGGATGCCGAGTTCGTGGGACGCATGCTGAGTTGGACCGACTCGGTGACCCGACTAGCCGAGCAAGGCGCATTACCGGCGGCGCTCGTGACCGACGTCGCCTGGCTAAGGTCGTTTTTCGTCCGCCTGCGCCCGCTCCCGCCATGGCCGGGTATTGGGACGAGGCAAGCCGAGCCGCGCTCGAATTCTGGCTCAGACTAGCGAAGCACGCATCGGTGTCCGCGCCGTTTCGCCGCGTTGCCGCGCTAAACGCGAAGCAGGTAGAGACATTCCGCGTTTCGGCGCGTCTTTTGCCAGCCCCTGGACCGCGTGGCACTCACTGATAGCCCTGCGCCTGGAGCTTGAACATGCGCGCGTATTTGCCGTCTTTCTCCAGCAAATGTTCGTGTGAGCCTTGCTCGACGATCTGACCGTGCTCGAGCACGATGATGCTCTTGGCCATGCGCACCGTGGGGAAGCGGTGAGAGATGACGATCGTGGTGCGCCCTTTGGCGAGCTCGCGGAAACGCTCGAAGACGGCGTGCTCGGACTCGGCGTCGAGGGCGGCGGTGGGTTCGTCCAAGACCAAAATGTCGGCGTCTTCACGCATGAAGGCTCGCGCGAGCGCGACCTTTTGCCATTGGCCGCCGGATAGTTCGCTGCCCTTTTCGAACCAGTGTCCGAGTGGTGCGTCGAGACCACCGGGCAAGGTCGCCAAGAGCTCGCTCGCACCGCCGCGTTCTGCCGCGCGCTCGATGCGTGGCTGGTCGGCTAGGTGATCGACGCTGCCGAGACCGATGTTTTCGCGCAGTTTCAGTTGGTACTTGTTGAAATCTTGGAACAACACGCCAAAGCGTTTGCGAAGTTGCTCCGGATCCCACGTCGAGAGATCGCGGCCGTCGAGCACGATGCGGCCCTCGCTGGGTTCGTACAGACCGGCCAACAGTTTGACGAACGTGGTTTTGCCCGCGCCGTTTTCGCCGACCAACGCGATGCTGTCGCCAGGGGCGATGTTCAGGTCGATGTGACGAAGCGCCCAGTTGTCCTTGCCGGGGTAGTGGAAGCCGACATTCTCGAAGCGGATGCCGGCGTGCCCGCTCGCTTCGACGCCCAGGCGCCGCTCGGCGCGTTGCTGTTGCACGCGCTCACTCGCCTCTGCCAGCTCGATGTACGCAAATAGGTTCGACATGTACAAGTTGTGCTCGTACAAGTTACCGATGCCGCTGAGCACCGACTGAAAGGCTTGCTGGCCCTGGCGTAGTGAGACCACGTACAACGTCAGATTGCCGAGCGTGATGCGCGTGAGCGCGGCCGCCACCGCCATCACCGCGTAGGTCGCATAGAAGGCCAGCGTGCCGATCAGGCTGAAAGCGTGGGTGAGTACGGCGCGCCGGATCGCGAGCTTCTTGTCTTCTTCGAAGAACGACTCGGCGAGGGTGCGGTACCGGTCGAGGAGATGCGGACCAATGCCGAAGAGTTTGACTTCTTTGACATGCTCGTCATTGGCGAGCACATACTCGAGATACAAGAGCTTGCGCGACTCCGGCGAGCGCCAATTGCGGATCCGAAAAGCGATCTTCGAGTAGCGCATCTCCGACAGGGTGGCGGGCACGGTCGCGATCAGCAGCCCGAGTACGATCCAAGGGCTGAAGTGCGCGAGCATCACCGCGTAACCGAGCAAGGTGACCACGTTTTGCACCAGCGCGAAGCTCTCGCTGAGCAACGCAACGGGGCGCGACGAAGCCTCTCGGCGGGCGCGGGTGAGCTTGTCGTAAAATTCGGCATCCTCGAAGAAGGAAAGATCGAGACGTAGCGCCTTGTCCAAGATTTGGACGTTCACATCCGTGCCCAGGCGGGCGCCGAGCAGCGAACGGACGAGCCCTTGCCCGCGCTGCGTCGCGGCGGACAGGGCCACGAATACAAGCTCCAGGGCTACCCAGTTCAGGGTCAGCGGTCGGCTGTGCTGGACGACCGCATCGATGATGCGCTTGCCCGCGTAGGCGACGGCTAGCGGCAACACGGCGCCTGCGGCGCTGAGCCCGGATAGGTAGACGAGCAGGGCGGGTGAAGATGCCCAGACCAAGCGCAAGGTGCGGCGCGTGTGACCGAAAAGCTCCTTGGTTGCGAGCAGCCCTGGCTTGGTGGGTGAGGGAGGAGCGACCTGCAAGCCTGCAACGTAACACCCGAGCCCGCGTTGGGACACTCTGCCCGATCGGTCAGGGCGCAGAAACGCGTACGCCCGAGTTGCTCATGGCCCGAGAACGTGGGATCTGGGGGGCGCTAGGAGCGCGCGTGCAGTCGATCATTTCCGTCTCGAACCTGACCAAGACGTATGCCTCGGGTTTTCAAGCACTCAAGAACATCAATCTGGAGATTCGGCGCGGCGAAATCTTCGCGTTGCTCGGACCAAACGGCGCCGGCAAAACGACGTTGATTGGAGTCGTGTGCGGCACCGTGAACCCGAGTTCGGGCACGGTCGTTGCGGACGGTCACGATATCGTTCGTGACTACCGCGCGGCGCGCGAAAAGATTGGCCTCGTGCCGCAAGAGCTGTCGACCGACATGTTCGAAACGGTTTGGGACACGGTAACGTTCAGCCGCGGGTTGTTCGGCAAACCGAAGAACGCGCAGCACATCGAGAAGGTGCTGCGCGAGCTCTCGTTGTGGGACAAGCGCAGCAGCAAGATCATGACCCTTTCGGGCGGGATGAAGCGGCGCGTGCTGATCGCCAAGGCGCTCTCGCACGAACCTCAGATCCTGTTTTTGGACGAGCCCACGGCCGGAGTCGACGTCGATCTGCGACGAGACATGTGGCAGATGGTGCGCTCCCTTCGCGAAACGGGCGTCACCATCATTTTGACCACGCACTATATCGAAGAGGCGGAGCAGATGGCGGACCGCATCGGCGTGATCAACAAGGGTGAGATCATCCTGGTCGAAGAGAAGACCGCGCTAATGGAGAAGCTGGGCAAGAAGGAGCTGATCTTGCAGCTGCAAGAACCGCTCGCGGCATTGCCCCCCGAGCTGTCCGAGTTCGACCTCGCGCTTGCCCAGGAGGGCAAGCAACTCACGTACACCTTCCACGCTGAGCGCGATCGCTCGAAGATGTCGCTGCTTTTGCGCAAGCTGACCGAACTCGACATCGAGTTCAAAGATCTACAAACGCGCGAGAGCTCGCTGGAAGACATATTCGTCAACTTGGTCAGGTCGAAATCATGAATCGTCACGCGATCCGCGCAATTTTCCTGTTCGAGATGGCGCGCTTCTACCGGACCATCTCGCAGAGCATCGCTGGCCCGGTGATCTCGACCTCGCTCTATTTCATCGTCTTCGGCTCGGCGATCGGCTCACGCATGACGGACATCGAAGGCGTGGGCTACGCGGCGTTCATCGTGCCCGGGCTGACGATGTTGTCGTTACTCAACGAGAGCATCTCCAACGCCTCGTTCGGCATCTACATGCCCAAGTTCTCGGGCACGATCTACGAGGTCTTGTCCGCGCCTATCTCGTACGTTGAGATCGTGCTGGGTTACGTGGGCGCGGCTGCGGCCAAATCGGTGATCATCGGCACCATCATCTTGGTCACCGCACGCGTGTTCGTGACCTACCACATCGCCCACCCGGTTTGGATGGTCGCCTTCTTGGTCCTGACATCGGTCACCTTCAGCCTATTCGGCTTCATCATCGGCCTGTGGGCGGATGGCTTTCAGAAATTACAACTCGTGCCGATGCTGATCGTGACGCCGCTGACCTTCCTCGGCGGCAGTTTTTATTCGATCAAGATGCTGCCGCCTTTCTGGCAAAAGCTGACCTTGTTCAACCCCGTGGTTTACTTGGTCAACGGCTTTCGCTGGAGCTTTTACGACGCATCGGACGTGAGCGTGGGCACCAGCTTCGGCATGACTTTGCTGTTCTTGTTCGTCTGTTTGGGCATCACGCGCTGGTTGCTGCAGAGCGGCTATCGCCTCAAGGCTTGAGCCAATCGGCTGGATGGAGTTTGGGTAGCGGGCCGTGCGCGCACGCCACGGCTCAAAGCTCGATTGCCCCAGCTCGAAGGACTGAGGCTGCGCCCAGGCTGAGTGCTGAGTGCGAGTGCGAGTGCGAGTGCGAGTGCGAGGGCGAGACACAACCGCACCGAGTCGAACAGCGCCGAGCCCGCACAGCGCCGAGCCCGCACAGCGCCGAGCCCGCACAGCGCCGAGCCCGCACAGCGCCGAGCCCGCGAGTCTAGCTCGTGATCCGAGCTCGACGTGAGGCTCGAACTCAGGCGTTGCCCGCGGCTCGGCGACTCCACCTGGCGGAGTTGGCCCGACGGCGACCGACGTGCGCTTGGCGCCGTGCGGGTCGCGTCCGCCACGGTGTTTGCGGATACGGAGGCATTCAACGGCGCGACCGAAGACGCCACCGGACTCACGTTGGTCCCCAGGTTTGCCAGCCCGCGGCGGGCCCCGGGCCGTGACGCGCACGCGTGCGTTGGCGTCGCGCGACGTTTCACCGTTTCACCGTTTCACCGTTTCACCGTTTCACCGTTTCACCGTTTCACCCTTTCACCCTTCACCCTTCACCCCTTTCACCCTTCACCGTTTCACGCATTGAAGGCGCGTCCGGAACTTCTCCACGGCGCCTCGCTTCCTTCTCGCGCTTCCGGGGGTGAAGGTTCAAGATTCAAGGACGGGCTCTCGGCGCTGCGGATTGGCTTGAAGGCGCTGCGTGGCAACGCCCTTCGCGCTGCCGACCTGAGATTTTAGCCGCAATGTGCATGTCCCCGAAGCAGCGACGCGCGTGCAATTGATTGTGGGCTCTGCACAGCAAACGCAGATTATGGACCGCAGCCGTACCCCCCAAACCGACCGGCGTGACATGATCGATTTCCAATCGCACCCGAGCGTTGCAGCGTCGGCCAGTGGCAGAGATGAAAGCGCAGCGACCGCCATCACGTTCGTGCACTTCGCGCCGCGCCGAGACCGACACATAGCGTGTGGCCGGAGGCTCTTGGACGCGGCCCGCACCGGAGATGGACTCTTCTGCTTCGAGTCTTGCGGGTGATTCGGGCGCTCCACTTGGTAGAGTCGGTTCGGTCGCCACCGACGCGCGTTTGGTCGCCTTCCGGGCGCGCGCGCCGATCCCAAAGCGCCGCTTCTCTTCCTGCTGCACGAAGGCTCGTGTCATCAGCTTGATCAAGCTGGCGAGGTCGCCATTGGGCAAACGATGACTGGCCAATGCGCGCGCGCGGTCGATGAGCTCGCGCAGCTCCGCATCCGCCGTGAAACGCACGCCGAAACGATCCGCCGTCAGCGGCTCGATTTGGCGCTGACACCGGCGCTCGATGGTAGGCGCTGGGCCGGCCAGAGGTGGGTCATTCTCGACCTCACCCGGGGTGAGGCCGATTCGACCGTTGGCGTTTGCTTCCGCCGCGGTCTCCGCGATCGGTTTGGCGGCCCCCGAAGAAGCTTGCTGAGCCACGCTCACAGGGCCCGATGCCCGCGTTGGCAGACGACGGATCTGCTCGCGGAAGTCGGGGCGGGGGAACCTCGCGGCTAGTAGCTCCTCGACTTGGCGCCGAGTCTTGCCTCGGCTCGCGTCGAACAGTTCGCTTGCGTTGTCCGAGTTCAAGTGTGGCGCGAGCGCGCACAAAGCGCACAGATGGATCTCACCGCGAGCCACTCGCTCGAAGGCATCCGGGAATCGTTTGCAAACCCGCGCCGCGGTCACCCGGCGGCCCGCAGCGCCCTCGCTCATGCCCAACGCTTCGACGCAGTAGGAGAACAAGGACGAGAAGCCCAAGTCCAGATGAAGCAGACGCTTCTCGATCTCCACCAGGTGAGCAAGCAACTGGCCTGTGAGCGCGTCGCTTTGTCGAACCAGCTCCTCCAAGTTTGCGATTAGCTGCGAATTCCCCAATGTCATCAGTCGATATTGGTCGTTCATGATTGTTCTCTAACATGCGTTTTTCGGCGCCACGCATCCGCGCCGGCACCGCGCTTTCGAACGAAACGCGGCTTCGAAGCCGTGCCTTCGGTCGACGTGCTCGCTAAACGCAATCTCACCCGAGCAGGAGACCAATTGAAAATTACTCCTCGAGACAGCGCAACCGGGCGCGGAAAACCTGTCAAGTCAGTTCGTCGACTGGTCGGTGAAAAGTGAAAGTAAGAGTTGGCCAACTCGAAGTTGATGGGTGATTGGTTCACGGCGGCAGAATGGCGCCGCTTTGCGTTGTGATAGTTCTCGATCTAGGCGCTGATGGCGCCGTACGCTTCTGAACGCGTCTCGAATGCGCAGCCGTGCACGAGCTCTTTCTCGAGCATCGCGAAAAACTCTCGGCGACGGCGTTGTCGTAGCAGTTACCGGCGGCGCTCATGCTGCAGCGCACCCCATGCACGTCGAGCAGGGTGCGGTACTTCTGGCTCGCGTGGTGGGCTAGCACGGTCCGTGTGGTGCATTAGGCCGGCAGGGGCCTGCGACACGTCAGAGCGTGCAGGGCCGCTAGAGCGAGCTCTCGGCTGAGCGACTTTCGGAGTGCCCAGCCAACCACGCGCCGTGAGTGCAAACCGAGCAGCACCGCCAGGTAGGACCAGCCTTCCGCGGCCAGATGTACGTGATGTCACCCACCCAAGCCTGATTCGGTGCTGCTGTGGTGAAGTTCTACTCGAGAAGATTGGGCGCGACAGGAAGCTTGTGATTCGAGTCCGTCGTGTGCCGAAAACTGCGCCGCATGCGCGCAAAGATGCCGTTTTTCCGCATCAAACGAGCGAAGCGGTGTTTCCCGACCTCGTGACCCCGCTCGCGCAACTCGTCGACGACGCGCGGGCTGCCATCGCGGGCCTCGTTCTCGACGTGAATGGCGCGAATCTCGGCGAGGAGCCGCTCATTGGCGAGGGCACGCGCAGACGGTTCCGAGCTCCGCCAGGCGTAGTAGGCGCTTCGCGATACGCCAACAGCCTCGAGTTTTTTAGCACGTCGCGCTCGTGCTTCAGCTGCGTGACTTCGCGCCACAAGCGCTTCAGCTCCTCCTCGGCGGTTTCGCCACCGCGCTCCCTTCGCACCTGCTCCGCCGCGCTGCCGAACTTCTTCTTCCAGGCGTGAAGCAGATTTACGCCACGCCGAGCCCTGCAGCTAGGTTAGCGACGCTGCGTTCGCCTCGACCTTCGAGTAGCCGAACGGCCTCACGCTTGAAGTCTTCCGGGCGCTCTTTCGCTTCTTTTTGGTCTTTGCTTCCATGACCGTTCCCCGAGGATACCCTCCTCGCCGGGTGTCTTGGAAATCCGGGGAAGCCCAAATGTCACGCCCGCCGGTGTTCTGTCGGGGGCCTCGTTGCCGACGTTGAAGGCTTCGGCCGTGAGCTGTTGGGCCAACGCGATGCGCTCCCGGTTGTGGAAAGCCCCGACCGTATTCAGGTGTTCGGTCATGACGTTCTCGCTCGGGTCGGATGAGCACTGGCCCATCAACTGGTCGGGTTATATTCGAGTCGACGCTCCGGCTAACGTCTATCGCGCCCATCAAGCACCGGCGATGGCCTCGTTCCTCGAGGTCAGCCGCCGTCCCGCGAGAGCATTCGCCTTGCTCGAGTCTGCCCACAGTTCTTCCGGAACACCGTCAGGCTTCTTGCTCCTGATGGCTTCATCGCGCTCGAGCACTTCTGTTTTATCTCGTCGTATCCCAGATCGAGTTCCCAGCGCTCGTGATAGAGCTGACCGATCGGCATTGCCTTTCGCACAGAATATCGGCGTCCGTGGTCAACGCCGCCCGGCCGAGGCGTGCATTCTCGAACTCCACCTGGTGGAGCTTGCCGCGCCTCTAGCTTCGAGCCGCTGCGCGCGGCCCGCGCCCGCTACCCAAAAAACCAATCGATCGCTCGACTCAGGCGAAGAGGGGCGGGTGAGTGCCGGGGGGATCGAAGAGCGCGTCAGGGAACTCCACTTGTAGCCGCGGGCGCTGGGCGCGGTCGATGAAATGTAGTTCCGCGGCCTCGCCATCGACGCTGAACAATTCGCCGCCGACGATTCGGCATTCGAAGATGATGAACGTGTATTCGGTGACGTCACCATTGCCGTAGGTGAGGCGCAGCATTTCTCCGCCGAACACGCCGGCGACCGCGATTGGCTCGACGATCAGGCCCGTCTCTTCGCGCACTTCACGCACGATGGCTTGCGCGGGCGTCTCCCCGGGATCGATGGCGCCCGCAGGTAGATCCCAGAGCCCGTTGTCAGCGCGAACCATGAACAGGATTTGCCCCGCCTCGTTGCGGATGATGGCACCCACGCTGGGCATCAACACGAGCTGGGTGCCAACGTGCGAGCGCAGCTGCTTCAGATACGGGGAGATTGCCATCTGGCTTTCCCATAGCGCGAGTTCACTCGATGATCGATGCGTGAATGCGTGGGGCCGCGGGTAACCTGCGGAACGCGGCCAGTAGCGCATCTGCCGCAGCGCGGGAGGGGGCCGGTAGGGTGACCGCTTGCTCGTCGAATACACAGCGGTCGACGAGCTCATTCGCTTCGGCCAGGGGCAGGTCCAAGTGTCTCGCGATGTTGCGGATGACGGCCACGGTGCCGATGCTCATCGGCCCGCAGAGGTCCGGTTCGATGCGGAGAGCGATTCGGGTCATGGCTGACTGGTCGAGCTTCTCAGGCTTTGGGCCGCGCGCAAACGCAGAAACGCGCCGCACCCGGATGGGACGCGGCGCGTGCTGCTCGGGGCTCACTGCACGTGCACTTGACGCTGCGCCCAGGTCGCTCCGCCGCGGTCGTCGTGCACGACCATCCACAGGGTGAGGTCCTTTCCGGAAGCGGCTTTTCGCGCCGCCCACCGGGTGTCCGGGTCCGAAGCGATCTTGATCTCGTATTCGAACACGCCCTCGGTAGCGAAGTATTCGATGATCACTTGTTCGTTGAAATCGACACCGAATTCGGTCTTGCCAGACTCCACGCTGGCGGCCGTGGGGCGCGCGGCGATCTTGTGCTTGGTGTTGTCGGCGCAGGGCGTGTACTCGTTCTTGTCCGTGTCGCAGGCGATCACTTGTTTGACCTCGTCTTCCGGCCAATCCTCGCCGTCGAACATCACTCGCTCGATGGTGGGGTTCTGGTTGCGGTCCGCGCTTCGAACCTGAATGCGTTTCAAGCCGATGATGTACTCGTCGAAGTCGAAGACTCGCCCTGTGCCCGCTTCTTTGCAGGTGAAGGGCAGGTCGTTCGGGCCGGGCTCCAGGCTCAGATCTCCCGGGCAGGCGATGCTGAGCAGGCCGACCATGGCCGAGGGCTTCGCAGCCGCGGGCAACGACTCGAGCGCGTCGGCGGGAACGGTGTAGCTGATGCTGCTCAAGTCCAGCCCTTGCGCCAAGAGGGGCGAGTTGCCGGTGCTCGCCGTGTCGGCCGCGATCTTGTCGACGCACCCCTGGACAGTGGAGGAGCTGGGGTTCACGCAGGCGGCCCAGGCCCAGGTCACGGGGCGACTTCGAGGATCGTAGCTGAGTGAGGTCACGTTGACCGTTTCTCCCGGCTTGGCAAAGGGTAGATCCGTTTGCTGACCCAGCACGCGCATGGAGTTGACGCGCGATGACGGGTCGAAGTCTTGCGCGCAGCCCAGCATGCTCAGTAGCCCCAAAAAGAATCCGATAGTCGCTAGCTTGTTCATAGTTCGCCTCGCAGGCCGATGATCGGCAAGAACGGAATTCCCGTCAGACTCGAGCTCTTCGAGTAATTGTAGTTGTACGAAACGCCCTCGGGGTTCTTGTGCACGTAGGTGTTCTGCACGTCGAGGTAGGCGCTGAGTTTCCAAGCGCTGAAGGTCCAGGTTTTGTCGATCCGCACATCCAGCTGATGAAAGGCTCCCGCGCGCGCCGAGTTGCGGTCTTTCGAGCTGATGGGCGCGTAGGCACCGGCGTCGTAGTCCATGACCCCACCGAGCTCGGGGGTGTACGGGTTGCCGGAGATGAAACGGAAGCGCCCGCCGGCTTGCCAACCGCGACCGAGCTTGTAGCTCGCGAGCGCGGTCAAGATGTGCGTTTGATCGTATTCGTAGGTGTACAGCGCGTCGCGGTCGCTATCGCGCCGCTCGCTGCGCGATAGCGTGTACGCCACCCAACCAAAGAAGCGACCTTGGGGCTTGTAGCGGAGCAGGAACTCCGCGCCGTACGCGCGCCCCGAGCCGATGTTCCGATAGGCCAGACCGTTCTGGGCCGTGTCGGCGGCCGAGACGGGCACCACCAGGTTGTTCAGATCCTTGTGAAACGCTTCTACCGAGAGCTCGATGGGTCGGCTGATTTCCTGCTCGATTCCGATGCTGGAATGGATGGCACTCGGGCTGCCCACGCCTTTGGTGCCGAACGGTTCGACACTTTGATACGGCTGGGGCGGCTGATGATACAGACCGAGGCCACCTTTGAGCGTGGTGCGCGGATATCCCGCGTGGATATCGTAGCGAGCGCCGAGTCGCGGATCCACGGTCCAGCCTTTGGTGTCCATATTGTAGTCGGCGCGTACGCCGGGGAACAGCTTGAGCCCCGCTACCGGTGTGAGCTCGAGCATGGTGTACGCGGCGGGGCGAAACAGGTTGGCTTTGCCTTTTAGTTCGACCGAGGCACGGCCGAATAGCGGTCCCGAGTTTTCGGTGGAATCGAAGTTGTTCGGCGGGGCCTTCCACATCACGTCGTACATGGCGTACTGAACGTCGATGCCGGCGACGGCCGTGATCCAGGGGGCAAGCTGGACGCGGACGTCCGAGCGACCTTCGATCGTGGTTGCCCCGATGTCGAAGCCGATGTCGCCGACTTTGAACGCCTGACCTTCACGACCGACCGAGACCTGTGAACTGATGCGCGTGGTGGTCGAGGGGCGCGTTTCCAGTCGGGCCTGGAGGCGAGCAAAGTTGGTGCTCATGGAGGCATCGCCGCCGATCGCGGGATCGGTAGAATCCGGGCTGTTGAGCACGAGCTTGAAGCGGTCATCGGCGCCGAAGGCGAACAAGCGCAGCGTGGTTTCACGCGAGAAGTCGTGCTCCACCATTGCTTGATAGTCGTAGTAGACGGGGGCTTTCGTCACGCCCACGCCGCTGTCTTTGAGCGCCGGCCCGAGCCAAGCGTCGAGCCACGAGCGCCGACCGGCCATCATGAAGCGGGTGCTCTTGCTGATCGGACCCTCCGCCAGGAAGCGACCGTCGATCAGATCGAATTGCAAGAGGCCACCGAAGCGGTCCTTGCGTGGGGAACGCACACCGACTTCGACCACGCCGCCCATGCCGCGGCCGTACTGCGGTCCGAAGTTGCCCGGGTAAAAGTCGAGCTTCTCCAGCATCTCGGTGGGGATGACCGAGGACAGCCCGCCGAAGTGGTAGACCATCGGGATGTTCGTGCCATCGACGAACACTTGCGTGTCGTTCGGTGAGGAGCCGCGAACGATCAACATGCCATCGCCACCGGGGGGCCGAGCGACACCCGGCATGGCGCCAATCGCGCGCAGGGCATCACCGTTGGTGCCGGGAATACGGCTAATTTCTTCGGCCGCGATCACGCGCTTGGTCGGTTCGCGCGGGGGCTTTTCGCCCTGCACTTCGAGATCCAAGGCTTCGTCATCGGCGGCTGCGGCGGGAGTGGGCGGCGGCGCGGGCGGCGCGGGTTCGACCGCGGCTGGCGCCGGGATCGGAGCGGGCGCGGGCTCGGGCTCCGCGGGCGGTGCGAGCTTGAAGTCGAACACGTAGCGGATTTTCGCCGGCACCGCTTGGCCGTTCTTGAGCGCGGGTTCGAAGCGCAAGCCGCGCGCTGCGGTCGTCGCGGCTTCGTCGAACTCCGCGCCGGCGGACTCGGCAACGGTCACGTCGCTGACTTGACCCGCGCGATCGATGCTCAGCGTGAGCGTGACGCTCGCGGCTTCGCCGCTTGCCCGCTTGGCCTCGGGGTACGTGGGGTCGACGCCTTCGACGAGCTTCGGAGGTACGAGGGCGGCTGCATCCGAGGGATTGGGTTGACCAACGGCGACGCCCGGATAGGCGAGCGCACAAGCGACTGCGATCCAACTGAGTTTCATGGTTTGCCTCTCTGCGCCGGCCTAGAGCAACGTTCGCGCCAAGTGCCCAGAGCAACTGCGAGTCACCGGTTCTCCTTCAAGGCGTGCCCGAACTCAGTGTTCGCGGCTCGGGACAACTGTCCGACTCGGCTTTTCGCTGTCCGTATCGCGCGGACAGCTGTCCGCATCGTTCCCGTGCCGAGTGTTCGTTGATCGCAAAACCGGCTTAAATCAGCGGTGTCGGTACGGCAGGAGCCGTGGCACGCGGCATGCTTAGTGGCCCGCTATGAACTCGAACATCGTCGAACGGTCCAAACACATCCTGCTGGAACTCGGTGCCACGCCCATCATGTACTTGATGATTGCGCTCAGCGTCGTGAGCGTCGCGATCATGATTGAGCGTGGTTGGTTCTTCACCACGGTCAGTGAGAACATCGCCAAGCTCGCCGAGGCCCTCGGTGCACGCTTGAACGAGCACGACTTGAACGGCGCGAGTGATCTCGTCGCGTCATCGAAGTCTGCAGAAGCGGCGATCGTCGCGGCGGGCCTCAAGCAACTCGGGCGCGGCGCGGACGCGGCAGAGGAAGCGATGGCCAGCGCTACCGCGCTACAGCGCATGCGGCTCGAGCGTCGCTTGGCCTTCCTCGGCACGCTCGGTAACAACGCGCCCTTCATCGGCTTGCTCGGCACGGTGATCGGCATCGTCCAGGCGTTCGAGAAGCTACAGAATGCGGGCGCGGGCGGGGGAGCCAACGGGCCGGCAACGGACGTGATGGGGGCGATCGCCGAAGCGCTCGTGGCGACGGCCATTGGTTTGGTGGTGGCGATCCCCGCGGTCGCGGCTTTCAACTACTTTCAACGACGAATCCGCTCCACACTCGCCAATTCCGAGGCCTTGACGCACATTCTGCTCGCCTACGCCAAGGGCGAAGCTTCGCTGCATGGCAATGGCGGCCAATCGACACAGGCCGCCACGCGCGGAGCGCAGTCCACTCGTGAAGCGGCCGATGCTTTCCGCATGCAGAGCATCAGCACTATCTCCAGCTGATCGAAAGGGCGCAATCAAAATGGCAAGTGTCAGCAGCAACGACGAAGAAGGCATCAATGGCATCAATGTCACGCCCTTGGTGGACGTGACCTTGGTGCTGCTCATCATCTTCATGGTCACCGCCAAGATCATCGCGGGTCACGGCGTGCCCCTCGACTTACCAAAGGCCGCCACCGCGGGCGTCACGCAAACGATGCTCACGCTGAGCATCGACGCCGAGGGCAAAGTCTCCGCCAACGGGCAGCCCGTCGCGAACGACGCCGCCTTGCGCGATCAGACGCAGCAAGCACTGAAGCAAAACCCGGAGCTTCGCACCGTGATCGCGGCATCGGCCGCGGCGAGTCACGGCAGCGTGATGCACGTGGTCGACACGGTGCGCGACGCGGGCGCGATCAAGATCGCGTTCGCCGCCGACAAAATCCCTTCCAGCGCGAGCAAATAGCTCGACCCGCGAGACGACGATGATGATCACGAATCGAACCGAAATGCCGCTCGACTCGCTCGTCGGCGAGCTATTCGGACGCGCCTCACGTAAGCGCGGGCTAGTCACGGTGGGTTGGGTTTTGGCGCTCGGCAGTCATGCGGCGGCCGCGTTGCTGTTCGCCGACCATCACCGCGCGACCGTCGAACGCACCCCGCCGCCGGTCGAGGTGGAGTTCCTGGCTCCGCCCGACCCACCGCCTCCTCCACCCCCCCCTCCAGAAGCGGAGCCGGAAGAGGCGAAGGCCGCGCCCACCCAAGCGGCGGCCGCGCCACCCGCCGCGGCGCGCGCCGGTGCCCTGCACCTTGCCAAGCCGGATGCCGCGCCCGCGCAGCAACAAGAAGAAGCCGTTGATTTCACGACCGACCCACACGGCGCGAGCTACGGCGGCGGAGTGGTGGCCGTGGGCGGCACGGCCGACTTTGGCGCCAAGGGCGCTCGCGTGGTGCCGGTCGGGGGCAATGCCCCGCAGGCTCCGGTCACGGCGCGCCCCGTCGGTGACGGACTGACGCCTGCCTCGGATCTGAGCCGCAAACCGCAGCTTCCCGGTGGCGACCCGTGCCGCGGTTTTTTCCCGAACGCCGCGCAAGACGACGTAGGCAATGTCGCGGTGATGGTCACGGTCGGGAAATCCGGCCGCGTATCGAACACACAGCTCGTCTCGGAATCGCCACCTGGACAGGGGTTCGGCGCAGCGGCCCGCACTTGTCTGGCCAGCCAGACTTTCGTGCCGGCCCTCGATCGCGCGGGAAACGCCGCCGCCACCGCGATTCGCGTGAACCTGCGCTTCAGCCGCTGAGTTTCGAGGTCCAGCTTGGAGGCGCAAATGCTATCGTCGGCCACCGCGGGCGCTCATGGCCGATTCTCCGTCACCCAAAGCCAACAGCGTACCTCCCGAGATCACGGGCTGGATGGCAGGCGAGTACCGCCTTGGGCGGAAGCTGGGCGAGGGCGGCTTCGGAACGGTGTACGAGGCGGTGCACCCGCTGCTCAAGCGCCGAGCAGCGGTGAAGGTGCTGCACCGCATCGCAGGTTCGGATTCGGATTCGGTACTGCGCTTCGTGGCTGAGGCCCGCGCGGTGAACCAAATCAAGAACCGCCACATCATCGACATCTTCTCGTTCGGCAAGCTGACCGACGGCCGTCACTTTTACGTGATGGACTTGCTCGAAGGCGAGCCGCTCGATCGCTTCATTGCGCGTGAAGGCCGCTGCAGCGTCGAGAGCACCGTGCAGCTGCTCAGGCCCATCGCCGAAGCGCTGGATGCAGCGCACGCCGCGGGCGTCGTGCACCGCGACCTGAAACCGCAGAACATTTATCTGATCTGGGACGCGACCGGCGAAACGGTGCCCAAATTACTCGATTTCGGCATGGCCAAGCTGCTCGGTGACTCGCGCGTGCACACCGTGAGCGGCACGCCGCTGGGCACGCCGCTGTACATGTCTCCCGAGCAAGCCCGCGGTGACGTGGTCGATGGCCGCTCGGACGTGTATGCCCTGGGCGTGCTGTGTCACGAGCTCTTGACCGGTCGCCTGCCGATCACGGGTGAAAACACCATCGCGGTGTTGATGGCGCACATCATTCAAGCACCCCCGCGGGTGTCGGAGGTCAATCCCGAGCTGTCGCCCGAACTCGACGCGCCCGTGCTGCGCATGCTGGCGAAGAAGCCGGAGGAGCGCCCGGCCACGGCTGCGGAAGCGCTCGCCGAATTGGCGCGTGCGGCCGAGCGCGCCGGCGCCAGCGTGCCGTCGGGTCCGCCCCGCTTGTCGCGCCCGCCGCCCGATACGGACTCGAATCGCGTGCGTTCGGCGGAGACCGCGGACACTACGCTGCAGACCTTGTCCGGGGGCTCACTCAGCGATCCGGATCAGGGCCGCGCGGCGATGGTGCGCAGCGCCAGCCTGCGTCAGAAAGAGCGTTCGCGTTGGCCACTGTGGGCGCTGTTGGTCGCGGTCGGCGCCGCAGCCACGGTGTGGGTCAGCGGTTCTTGGCATAGCGCGCCGCTCGCGACCGCTCCGTCCGCCTCCGCGCCTGCGCCCGTAAATGCTCCCGTTCCCGTTCCCGTTCCCGCCGCGGCCGTGCCTTCGGCGCTTGCATCCGTCGCCGCCGAGCCCAGCGCTGCGCCCGCTACGAGCACGCGTGAAGCGACATCCCCCAAAGCCAGCAAGCGCGCGCCCAGCGCCGCCACGGCCCGTGCGCGCATTCCGAGCGATCTCGAGAGTCCGTTTTGAGTTTCCTTCGACTCTGCGCACTCGGCGTCCTTGGTCTGCTCGGGAGCGCCTGTACCGAGTTTCCGAACATTCCCGCGAACGGTTGCGGCAACCGCGTGATTGACGGCGCAGAGGATTGCGACTTCTTCGCTCGCGAGGCGGGCACCGTCTGTCGTGCGCCCGGTTCGGCCTTCGAGTGTCACCTCGACTGTTCGGTGCGTGAGTCGGGGCGTGTGCCGTGTCCCGAGGGTTGGGGTTGTGACGCTGATTCGGTGTGCCGAAAGCCGAGTGGAGAGTTCACGGAGCCGTCGGTCGCGCTCGACGTCAGCGCATGGTCCCTGAGCAGCGGTGATTTCGACGGTGACGGTCGCGACGACGTGATGAGTAGCGAGCCGCTCGATTCGATCGGCGCCACGCGGCTGCGCTTCTTTTACTTCGATAAGCAAGGCGCGCTGGCGGACACGCGGCCGTTCGCCAAATCACTGCTGTCCCCGATGATCCACGAGTTGTCGGGCGACGGGCGGAGCGATCTAGTGTTCACGACGGGCGCCTTGGGCGTGATGTTGGGGCGAGCCGATCGCAGTCAACTGCCGGAAACGTTCAGCTCCTATCGCATACCCAACGCCACGGTACGCGTCGTTGGCATCAACGACCGCGCCGTGCAGTTTGCCTCGCCCTTTGCTTCACTGATCTCCTATCCCCACGAGACCGGCTTCTACATCGGTGACTCCGAAACGGGGTTACTGACCAATCGCGTCCGCATCCAGGGCCGCGTGGATGAACTGGTGGGTGACCTAGTGAGCGGCAACTTGATCGAGGACAGCAAACACTCGCCGTGCCTCGAGCCCGTACTTGCCATGCGCGGCTCGAACCGCTTCAACGTCGTGAACCTGTGCGACACGGAAGAGAGCGGCGCGCCGATTTGGCGTGCGGACGCCGAGCTGTTCGTGATCGCTCTCGATCCCCCCGCTGCCATCGACGCCGCGCCGCAGGTCCTGGATTTCAACCGTGACGGCCATTTGGACGTGCTGCTCGGCGCCGGCGGACGCCCCTACATTTCATACGGTGACGGCAGCACACTCTCGACCGCAATTCGCCTCGATTTCGCAGGCAAAGGCTTCCCGAAGGGCACGCCGCTGGCGGTGGCCGACATCACGGGAGATGGCGCGCTCGACTTCGTCTTTGCCGATCGCCTCATGCTTTCGATGACGGCGTATGCGGGGGCCATCCCGGAGTACACCCCGATCGGTAATCGCTTGAGCGCGCCGTGGACGACGGCCAAGATCGCAGACTTCAACGGCAACCGTCACTTGGACGTGGTGGCAGCGTCGAGCGGGAGCTTGAACCTCGAGTTCTTCAACGGCACGAGCACGCCCAATCTCGGTGAATCGCTCGTCACCACATCGGCGCCCGTGCAAATGATGACGGCGGGCGATTTCGACGGTGATTTGATCACCGACTTGGCCTTGTTCGAGGCGCCGCTACCCGGGCAGGCAAAGAGTACGCTGAAGATCTCGTTCGGCGTCCCCCTCGTGGCGCTCGTGGACCCAGTGGCGGTCGCGCAGGTGATGCAGCCCGCGGCCCTGAACAGCTACAAAAATGCTGGTCTCGACAATCTAACCGTGTGCTCGAGCGAGCTCATCCGGGGTGAAAACGTGGGCGCACTGACCCTGCTCTCGAGCGGCCCCGACCACGTGCCCTTCGCCCCCTTCACACTGACTGATTTTTCGAACAGCGGCTCGGTTCAAGATGCCGGCGCGTTCGCGGTCGTGGCTGGCCACTTCACCCAAGTCGACCAGCCTGACTTGATGGCTTTGGCGTTTTCCCCCCGGGGTGATGGGACTACGCCCAAAGCGAACGTCTGGTGGTTGCCCGCGGTCACGACCAACGGCAGCTTCCCCAAAATGCTGCCGGGCACCTTGCACCCGCGACTCAACGCCATCGAATTCGCGTTCGACAACAGTGACTATACGGCCGACGTCGCCGTCGCTTCCGGCGATCTCACCAATGATCTGCGCGACGAGGCCATCTTCGCGATGCCCGCGGACGGAGGAGCGCACTGCGGCCTGCTGGTGGTCGGAGTCGACGCCGCGGGTGCGCTCGGCAACTCCGGTCGCGAGCCCGTGATCATCCCTGAACCCTGCTCCGACCCGCAAATCCTACCGATCCGCGCGAACGACGACGACTACACGGATCTGGCGGTCCTCACCGGGAAGACGGGGGCAGACGACCGTCACTTGTACGTGCTTTGGAACGACGGCAACGGCGGATTTTCTGGCGCCGACCTCAGCCTGATCTCGGCCGCGGATTCTCCGCAGGCGTTCACGGTCGTGGAGAGCGGGCAGGGAAGACCCGCGATCGCTTATGTCACGAAAGACTCATTGCGCGTGGTCCACGCCGCGAGCGAGCGCGAGTTCCCCGCGCCCGTCGGGCTGCCGACCGTGCCGAATCTGTTCGGTGGCAGCGGCATCACCGCGGCCGACGTAAACGGGGACGACGTGACCGATTTGGTGATTGCGGAGTCCGGCAAGCTGAGCGTGCTGCGAGCGCAACTGAAGGTGCAGTGAAACTCGCTCTCATCGCGCTCGTGCTGTGTGCGGCCTCGGTTCCATTGTCGGCGCTGGCCGCCGACGCACCTTCGGATTTGGACCGCGCCAAGGAGTCTTTCAAGGCGGGCGCGACGGCCTACGCGGCGGGCGACTACTTGGCGGCCATTCAAGCGCTCGACGCGGCTTATCGGCTCACTCCGTTGCCCGCGATTGCGTTCTCACTCGCTCAGGCGCACCGCCGTCAATACTTCGTCGACCACGAACGCGATCACTTGGACCGCTCGATCGCCCTGTTTCGGCAGTACATCGAGCTTGCGCCCACGGGCTCGCGGCGCGCAGACGCACTCGACGCGCTCTCACAACTCGAGCCGCTCGCAGCCAGTCAGCTCAAAGCTCCCGTGGCGGGTGCGCCCGCGAGCAATGCGGAGGTAGCGCGCCGCACGCGCGTGCTCGTCACGACCGACGCTCCAGGCGCGCGGCTCGTGTTCGATCATGGCCCGGCTACGGCGTCGCCGCTGATACACGAGGTAGAGCCGGGCAAACATCACGTGCGCGTCGAGGCCCCGGGCTTCTTCCCGATGGAGCGCGACCTGACCGCTGTCCCCGGTGAACTCACGGCCGTGCCGATTGTCCTGCGCGAGCGGCCGAGCACACTCGGCATTTGGACGCCACGTGACGCCGACATTTACATCGACGGCAGCTACCTGAGCCCCGGTGGGGAAGCGGTGATGGTGCAGCTCTCGAGCGGCAAGCATCGCCTCGCGATCGGTCAGAAGGGTCACCGCGTGGAGTTGCGAGACGTGACCATGGAGCGCGGCAAAGCGCAGAGCATTCGCGTCGAGCTCGAGCAGACGCCACAGCGAGTCACCTCGCAAGTGTTGTTCATGGCAGGCGGCGCTTCGCTCGGTGCGAGCCTCTTGTTCAGCACATTCGCGATCCGCGCGGAAAATCGCGCGGAAGACTTCTTGGGCCAGCGCGAGTCGCGGAACGTGACCGCGGCCGAGCTGACCAGCTACAACAACTCGATTCTCGATCGCGACCGCCTGCAGATTGCGGGCGGCGTGTCACTCTTGGCCTCCGCGGGTCTGTTCATCACGGGTTTGTTCCTGCACGAGCTGGACCAACCGAATCCGCAGTTGCTCTACCGTACGGGGCAACGACCGGGAGGCGACCCGCTGCCGCGCGCTCCTGAGGCGCCCAAAGCGCAGCTGAAACTAGCGCCCACTTTTTTTGCAAATGGCCTCGGCGCCATGCTCGGAGGTACATTTTGAGCGCGTGTAGAATTGGCCCGACTCGTGCTTATAGAGCGGCCATGACCCTCGATGTCCGCTGCCTGGCTCTGTGCGCGGCGGCGGCTTTCGTGTTCAGTCCGCGGTTGGCCCACGCGCAGGGCTCGGACACATTGCCCACGTTGGACGACAGCGCGCCTTCGCCTTCGCCTCAAGATCCTGTCGCGCCCGTGCCCACGGTCGTGATTTTGGGTCCCTCGCAGAAGGTAAAGCGGCCCGTCGGACCCGTTCGTGCGCAACGCCGCTTGGCATTGCTCGGTGAGGTCGGCTGGAATGGGATCGCGGGTTTTGGCCCGAATCTGACGTATCGACTCCACCCGAACGTCTCGGTCGACTTGGGCGCGGGGCTCTCGCTCTTGGGTTGGAAGGTGGGCGTCCGTGGTCGCTATTTGTTTCTGCAGGGCCCGGTTACGCCCTTCATCGGCGCAGGGATCATGGGCGCGGGAGGTTTCGGCTCCGAGCCGATACCAATCCGAGATCGTGATGATGACCCCTCGCGTGAACCGCTCAACGTCAAAATCATCCCCTCCGCCTGGCTGCAAATGGTGGGCGGTGTCGATTGGGTCTCGCCCAGCGGCTTCACGCTGATTGGAAGCGTCGGCTACGCCAAAGTCTTGAGTCACGATCCCGTCCAGATCAAGGACGGCACGCCCGACCAGGATGAGCGGCAGGCCCTGAACGTCGTCTTTCGCAGCAGCGCCGTGATCACGATCGCGCTGGGTTACTCGTTCCGTTGAGCTCGGCCCGGACGTTTGTCCGGACGAATGTCCGAGCTCGCGGCTCGCTGCTTGCTCAGCCGCGTGTCAACGTGAGCCGCCCGGTGCGGCTAGGCAACGTCAAACTGCGGCTCGGTAACCACACCGACACCACGATGCCGCCGCCCTCACGGCGCGCCACGCGCAGTTTGCCTCGGTGCGCTTCCACGATCTCGCGGCATAGCGCGAGCCCCAGGCCGGTGCCTTTTTCTTTGGTCGAGAAGAAGGGCAAGAGCGCGTTCTTCAGCACTTCATCCGTCATGCCCGCGCCGCGATCGGCGACAGTCAAGGTCGCGTCGCCCGACTCTCCCGCGCTCACCGTCAGCTCGACGCTCGATGGTTGCTCGCTGGCTTCGAACGCGTTCTTCAGCAGATTGATTAGCGCTTGCTGGATTTGCCCGGCATCGAAGTAGCCGTCGTGGCTAGGCGCTTCGCTCACGCTCAGACCCGGATAAAGCATGCGAATGCCGTCCAAAAACGGCGCCCACGCCACGCGCTCCGAGCGCGGCTTCGGCAAGCGCGCAAAGCGCGCGTAGCCCTCCAAAAACGCGGCCAGGTGGGACGAGCGCTCCTCGATGGTATCGAACACGCGGTCCAGCTTGGCGATTTGCGCGGGGTTTTTTGCGATTAGACGCGCCGAGTGCACCATCGAGGAGATGGGCGCGAGTGAGTTGTTGAGCTCGTGGTTGATGATGCGAATCACCTTCTTCCAGACCTCGATTTCTTGCCGACCGAGCTCTGGGGTCAGGTGCTTGACCATGAGCAGCGTGTACGGCTCATGCTCGAGCTCGAAATAGCGCTTGGCTAGGTGATACGTCCCCGCTTCGCCCTCTTGCTCGACCGTGAACAGCGCGTCCGTCTCGGTCAGCAACCCTTGGCGCAAAGCTTCGGGCGCGCGGTCGAGCAAGCGCAAGAAATTCTCACCCGTGAGCGAGCGACCCTCGAAGAACAACTCGCGCGCCTCGGCGTTCGAAAACAGTAGCTTGCCCGTGTTGCCATAGAGCACGATCGCCATCGGCGCGTTCTCGACCACGGTTTGGAGCAGGCGCTCTTTTTGCTCGTGCTCCGCGCGCGCTTCAGCCAACATTTGCTGCAACGAGCGGGCTTTCAGGGCATATTTGCGCGCCAGTGACAGCGCGACCAGCAGGCCCGCGCAGCTCAACACGAGGCCGAGCGCCAGCAGCGCCATCAGGCTTTGGGCCTGCGTTCGAGCTCGATACCCAGGCGATCCATGCGCCGGTACAAAGCTTGACGACTGATGCCGAGCAGAGCCGCCGCGGTCGCGATCACCCCGCCGCTCTCCACCAGCACGCGCTCAATTTCCAAGCGCTCCGGATCTTGCGCCAAAGCCACCGGTTGAGTCGCGGTCGTCGGGGCAGAGGCGAATGTCGGTTCTGGCGGCGGTTGAAACGCCGGCCGCGCGCCGCTCGGTGTGGCTGCGAGGCCCAGGTCCCCCGCGGTTACACGCGCGCCCTGACAGACCAAGGTCGCGCGTTGAATGCGGTTCTCGAGCTCTCGCACGTTGCCTGGCCAATCATGATCGACCAGCGCGCGCCGCGCTTCCGCATCCAGCTCATACGAAGCTTGGCCACGCTCGGCATGGCGACCCAACAAAAAATCGGCAATCGGCAAAATATCATCCGGCCGATCGCGCAGCGCGACAATCCGTAGCTCGATGACATTGAGCCGGAAAAACAGGTCTTCGCGGAACGCACCTTGGGCAATGCAACGCGGTAAATCGGCATTGGTGGCGCTAATCAAGCGCACGTCGGTCTTGCGCGTGGTGTTGCTGCCGAGGCGTTGATACTCGCCCGTCTGCAGCACGCGCAGCAGCTTCATCTGCCCCATCATGGACAGATTGCCGATCTCGTCCAAGAACAGCGTGCCTCCGTCCGCCTCTTCGAAGCGGCCGATGCGCAACTTCTTGGCGCCCGTGTACGCGCCGGCTTCGGCGCCGAACAGCTCGGCCTCGAGCAGCTCGTCCGGCAAGCCGCCCGCGTTCACCTGCACGAACGGCCGACCCTTGCGTCGGGAGTTGGCCTGGACGATCTGCGCGAGCCGCTCTTTGCCGGAGCCATTCGGACCCGTGATCAGCACCGCCGCTTCCGACGGAGCCACTTTGGCGGCCAAAGTCACTACTTCATGCATGGCTGCGCTGGCATAAATCAAACCGCACAAGTCATGCCCGTGCGCCAAGTCAGCCCGGGCGCGGTTCGTCTGCGTACGCAGCCGCAAATTCTCGCGAGAAAGCTCGCGTAAACGCAGCAAGTTCTTGACCGTGGCGACCAGCTTGTCGTCGTTCCACGGCTTGGCGATGTAGTCGCTGGCGCCCTCGCGAACCAAGCGCACGGCCGTTTCCAAGGATTGAAAAGCGGTCATCAGCAACACGGGCAGATCTGGATCGAGCTGCTTGATCTGCCGCAGCAACACCTCGCCCTCTTCACCGCTGGTGGCATCCCGGTGGAAATTCATGTCCTGCAGCACGACGCCCAGATCCTCGGAGCGCACGAGCTCGAGCGCGCGCTCGGGGGTGCGCGCCGTGAGCGTCTCCAGCCCGTGCACGTCGAACAGCAGCTCGAGCGCGGCACACACCGCGGGTTGGTCGTCGACGACAAGGACCTTGAGTGCACTCATGAAATTCCCACCTGACCGCTATCGCTCACGGCGACGGTGACCGGTCGCCGGTGACCGCGCGGAGATTGCCACAACCTAGACAAACTCGTCTCAGCAAGGCATGTGCCAGCCGTGCCCGGACATTTGTCCGCAATGGGGGCCGCCAGTTAGTTTGGAAGGCTACTTACCACCGGGTTTATTGCTCAAATATGAGACATTGACGCGCAATTTCAGCCAGAGCGTTGATTTATCTGTGCTTTCCCTACAGCCGTCCCGCGCTACAGTGTGCGCAGAAGTGAAGCGAGCCGAGCTCTGCCGAGGTGGCGTTGCTCCGCGAACTCTCGAACTTGATTGGGTGCCCCCATGTGGAACCGGTTCCGTCCAACTCTTAGCTCTTTTCGAGCACAATTCGTCGGCGCTTCGCTGACCCTAGGCTGCGCTGCGCTGCTCGCCACGAGCTGCTCATCGACCGATCCAAGCACACCCGGTGGTACGGGCGGCAGCGGCAACGCTCCCGGCGCTGGCGGTTCCCTCGGCACGGCCGGCGGCCCCCCGCAGTGCGCCACCAAGTGCAACAACGTCTGTACCGACCTCACCGCGAACGCGACCAATTGCGGCGCTTGCGGCAACGTGTGCCCGGCCACGGCTCCGTTCTGCTCGGCCTCGGTGTGCGCCGCGAGCTGCCCTGCCGGCACCACGACCTGCACCGGCGCGTGCGTGAACACCGCGACCAGCGCCACTAACTGCGGCGCGTGCGGCACCGTGTGCGCGGCAAACCAAGCTTGCCAAAACAGCGTGTGCGTCACCACCGGCGGCGGCACTGCCGGCGCGGGCGGCATGGGCGGCGGAGTCGGCGGCACCGGCAGCGGCGGCACCAGCGCGGGCGGCAGCGGCGGCGGCACCGTCGTCCCTCCCCCCGGTCGCAACGGGTGCGCGGTCAAGCCCGGCATGATCTCGGACTTCGAAGAAGGCGCGGCCGCCACGCCGCCCGTCGTGATCGCCAGCGAAGGCCGCACCGGCGCCTGGGAAATCTTCAACGACATGTCGAAGACGACCCAGACCATCAAAGTCGAGTCCTCGGGCGGCACCGCAGATTGCGACAAATTCGCCCTGCACGTCACAGGCTCCGGCTACAACGAATACGTTGGCTTCGGCATGAACTTCGCCGGCACCGGCGCCGCGCCCACCGTCTACGACGCGAAAGCCAAGAACTTCACCGGCATCCGCTTCAAAGCCAAAGCCGGTGCTGGCGCTGACGCCAAGTCCCCCGTGCGTCTCAACATCTCCACGCCGTTCACCGAGGACAAGGCGAACCCGGGTGGCGCTTGCACGGCGACGGCCGAGTCCGACAACAAGGCGGCGCTGCCTTGCTACCAACACATCGGCAAATTCATTTCGCCGGGCACGGCGGAAGGGCAGTTGGGCTCTGCATTCAAGACCTTCACCTACTGCTTCGATCGCGATCTCTACCCGCTGTCACTGCCGAGCAATCTGAACGCGACTCAACGTGAGAGCGTGCCGTCGAACCTGCTCAAGCTGCAGTTCCAGTTCAACCAGGCCAAAGATTATAGCGGCGCCTACCCCATGGCGCCTGCCACGTATCCGCCGTTCCAAATGGGCCTGCCGTTCGACATCTGGGTCGACGATGTGGAGTTCGTGACCGGCGACTGCGTCAGTACGGGAACTCCGGCCTCGCCCTCGAACGGGTCACCGGCAAAACCCTTCCCGCAAAACGCAGCAATCGGCAGCTGCATGCCGGCCACGAATGCGGCCAAGTTCAGTGGGGAAATCGCGAAGGCCTATGCGACCTGGACCAAGAACTTCGTCCAGGGCAACAAGGTCGTCGCTCCCGAGCAGCAGAACAACACCACGTCCGAAGCCATGGGCTACGGCATGATGATCGCCGCTGCCATGGGCGACAAGGCCGCCTTCGACAAGTTCTCGGCGTACGTGAGCACGAAGCTCAACGACGGGCTGATGAACTGGATAAACACCGATAGTAGCGGCTCCGCCAGCGACGCCGACCTGGACATCGCCTACGCCTACCTGATGGCGAACCTGCAATGGCCCGGCGGCACTGTTGAGGGCACCACCTACAAGACGCGGTCCGATGACATGGCCAAAAAGATAGCGGCCAAGGACCTCGCGAACGGCGTGATCACGGGTGGCAGCAACTTCCCCCAAGCGGCCTACAACCCATCGTACTTTTCGCCGGCTTGGATGAAGAAGCTGACGGGGCTTTCCAGTGCGGTGAGCACGAACTACACGCTCGTCACGGCCAATGTCACTGGCACCACCAGTGGTATCCCGACGGATTGGGCGGACAAGGGCACCGGTAAGCCGTCGGCCGCGAGCGGCGGAGCGCAAGTCACGAGCCAAATTCAGGACGGGGCCAATGGCGCAATGGGTTACGACGCCGCGCGCGTTCCCTGGCGCCTGGGCATGGATGTTTGTCTCGGTGAAACGAACACCACCGCCCTCAAGGCCATCGTCGACCTCTTTGCGAGCAAGTATGACGCGGGCGCTTCGATCGACCTGATGAAAGCCGGTTGGTACAAGACGAGCGGCCTCGTGCATACCAATGCCAAGAAGGTGAGCAACCAAGGCTCCTACATCGGACCGATGGGCGTTGGTGCCATGGCCATGAAGAACACGGTGATGCGTGACCGCGCATTCCGAGCGTTGCTCGATATCATGGAGAGTGGTGATTACAATCACACGTACTTCCCCTCGACCGTCGGGTTGATTTCGCTGCTTGCCTTGAGCGGCAACTTCCCGACGCCCTGATCGCCGGAAGTCCCCGCACCCCGTTGTTCGCGCAACGGGATGCGGGTTTCATTCCCGAACGCCCTTCACGCAAACCAGCGTTGAAGGGCGTTTTGCTGTGGATGCCCTCTGCCTGCAGTGATTGCTCCGCTGCGCCTCCCGCGCTACCGTCCGCGTCATGAGGCGGAGCTTTCAGGGTGGGGTCGTGGTTGCGGCGTTGGCGAGCATGGCGGTGATTCCGAACTGCAGCAGTTCCAAGCGTGAATTTGGCGAGCCAAGCGCAGGAGCCGGCGGTGCTGAGGCTGGCAGCGCTGGCAAGCTCGGCGCGGGACACACGGGGGCCGGCGTGTCCGGTCGCTCGAACACCGCTGACGGCGGAGCCTCCGACAGAGCGGGCGCTTCGGGCGAGGCCGGCGCGGACTCGTCGCAAGGGGGCGATACGCCGGCAAGCGGAGAGGGCGGAGGCGCCGGCACCACGGGAAACCAGGGGAACGCGGGCGCATCTGGCAACGCGTCTGTGGCTGGGGGCCCTGCGGGTGGCACTGCGGGAGCCGTTGGCGGTGGCGGGAACTCGGCAGGCGGAGGTGGCTGCGCCACGGCTTGCGCGAGCTATCAGTTCTGCTCGACCAATAAGTGTCTCCCCACGTATGCCAACACGCGCGTTCTTCCCGCGACTGATCAGTCGAGCGGCAGCGGTGAGGTCAAGAGCGCCATCGTACTTACAGACAAGCCGAAGGGAGACGTCATCGTTCAATTGTCTGGCGAGTTGAACCTGTACGACCCAGGCGCGAGCATGCAAACGAAGCTGACCGGCGCGGGCTACGTGCGCTACACGGCCGATGGCAAACTCGCGTGGTTCCGTACGCGGGATGCTCTGACTGGCTCGTCCGATGTGAGTCGTGAATCTGCGATCGCATTGGTGCCGCCGTCCGACTTTGCCGTCAATTACGTCAAATATGACGCGGCGACGGGCCCTGTTGCGGGGACCTACAGCGCGCGCTTGGCGCGCGTGAACGGTAACAGCGGCAACAGGACCTGGGAGGCCAAGTATCCGTCAACCACTAACGCCAGCGGCGGTTGGCCAATGGTCGTTCCGCGAACTACCCAGGGTGACTTCCCCACGCTGGACTCACTGCTCAACTATCAAGCAGGGCAAGCTTGTCGAGTGGTGGACAACGGAACTTCGGGGACCGTGACATGCTCCGGCTCAAGCTACGCGATGGGAGCAGTGGCGAGTGCAGATGGGACGACCGCTTGGATCTGGGGCGCCCCTGGCGTTACCAAGAGCGTCCCGCTGAACCCCCTCTCGACGACTGAATGGCCATTAACCGCGAATCCCTACAAATTCGGTGGCGAGGATGCCTTCATCTTGGGCATCCGTGGTCCGTCAGGCTCGGTAGGACCCTGGATCAGTGAGGGCGACTACGGACCCTTACTAGGACTCACCGAACTACCCGGCGGCGATCTGGCCGTCACGGCTCGGGGCGTCGGTTACATGACCTTCAATGGCGGACAATCGCTCTTGGAGAACACCGGCAGCGTTCTGTTCAGACTCGATAGTACAGGCCACATCCTGTGGCGGACGTCGCTCGCGCAAACGCCAGCCGCGCTGGTCACTGCTCCGGGCGGCCGAATCGCCGTGTTGAGCACCGCGTCCGGTGTGCAGGTGCAACTCTTCAACGCCGCGAACGGCGCGCTTTTGAGCACGATACCTCTGCCACCCACCTCCTATCCGGTGATGGTGGCCGGCGAAACCGATCTCGTCGTGCTGGGCGACTATTCAGCGGCTTTCGACTTCGATCCGGGACCCGGCACGGACAAACCGGCAAGCACCCGCGGCGTGTACATTTCACGATACTCGTTCTAGCAGTTGCACCACTCGCTTGGCGCCCCCGGCTACTTGGAACCGAAGTACACGTTGTCCAAGTAGCCAATGTCCGAGCCATTCGTGAACTCGGCGCGAATGCGAACGCGCGTCAGGTTGGCGAGCACTAACTGAAACTGCGCGGCCGTCACGGCCGCGCCGGTAACGGTCGTCACCTTCCAACCCGTTTCGTTGAGCGGCACGACGTAGTGTTGCCACGCGGTCGTCGGATTGGGCGTGCAATCGTAAGCCAACGTAGTCAGGTTGCTGGTCAGCTCGACATCGGCGTAGGAGAAGAATTCACCGGTGCTTGCGGCCGCTTTCAAATCGAAGCGCAACTCACCGCCGTAGTATGCGGAGCCATTGCCCAAATATTTACTCGGCGCGGTGAAAAACATCGTGCCGGTCGACGTTTCTTCGGCGCTGACGCTCCCGTTCAAGTTGCCACCGGTCGACGAGTACTTGACCGTCTTCGTGCCGTCGTCGCCCGTGACCGTCCAGCCTTCGGCTGAAGCCGCGAAGTCGTCGAAGGCTTTCACTCCCTTGACTGGCGCGCCTGCCGCCCCCGCGC